>Ga0206683_10000046_pt1 | contig 75993 bp, 74 predicted proteins | sample M280m12015metaG_FD_155483 | JGI IMG/M metagenome (GOLD analysis project Ga0206683, IMG submission 155483) | Ammonia-oxidizing marine archaeal communities from Monterey Bay, California, United States - M2 80m 12015 | ecosystem: Environmental > Aquatic > Marine > Intertidal zone | place: USA...
ATTCATATACTTGGTTGGTAAATAATATAAAAGTCACGATTGGTAGGAATAATAAAGGACGAGGTGATTGCATAATTCATTATTCAATTGTAGATAATTTTAATTAAACTTAATAAATAATATCTCAATGATTTTTAATAGCATTAACTAATATATCTATCCCTTCATGAAGTGTGTCTTTATCAATAGTTAATGGCATTAGTGTTCGTATCACATTACCAAATGTCCCTGCTGTAATCATTATTAATCCATTTTTAAGAGCTTCCTGATGTATTTTGTTCGTTCGTTCTTTATCAGGCTCCCCAGTTTTATCATTAATAATTTCAATTCCTATCATTGCACCCATTCCTCTGATTTCTTTTATCCAAGGGCATTTGGGTATAATTCTATTAATTCTTGATCGAAGTGTTTGCCCAATTATATTAGCATTTTTTAGCAATTGTTCTTCTTCCATGATTTCAAGTACTGCTAATGCGGCTTCACAGGATACTGGATTACCGCTATATGTTCCTCCAATTCCACCTATATGAACAGAATCAATGATTTCACTTTTTCCAATAACGCCGCTTAAAGGAAGTCCTCCTGCAATAGATTTTGCTATGGTTATCATATCTGGTTCGATACCAAATTGTTCAATTGCAAATAATGACCCTGTTCTACCAAATCCAGTTTGTACTTCATCCGAAATAAATAAAATTTGATTTTCTAAACAGTATTTTTTTAGTTCTATCATTTTAGATTTAGAAGCGGGAATAAATCCACCTTCTCCAAGGACTGGCTCAATAACAACACAAGCAATATTTTTAGGATCAAAATCAGTATTATTAAAATTTAATTCATTTTCATTATTTGGATAAGGTAATGTGTATACTTCTGGTGCAAATGGACCAAATCCTTTCTTATATGGATCTTCTTTATATGTCATTGACATAGTCATTAATGTTCTTCCATGATACGCATGGCTAAATACTAAAACACCTTTTCTGTTTGTATAGGATCTTGCAATTTTAACAGCATTTTCGACAGCTTCTGCTCCAGAATTAAAAAATGCAGCTTTGCATGGGTTATTTATTGGGGCAAGACTAGATAATTTTTCAGCAAGTTTAATATAGCTTTCATAGGGAGCTACAGTGAAACAAGTGTGTAGATAATTCTTAACTTGATTGTTTATTGCATTTATTACTTTTGGATGAGAATGTCCAATATTTATGGTTCCTATCCCTCCTGCAAAATCAATGAAAATATTATTATCGACATCGGTTAAAAGGGAACCTTCACCTTTTGATATATAAATATTACAAACTGTTCCATGTCCTTGAGCTACACTATTTGATCTTCGACTAGCTAATTCTAACGACCTTGGTCCAGGAATATTTGTTAATATCTTAACTGACATTTATCAATACTATTTATTAATTGAATTTACTTTTATTTTGTTAGATAAAAATTATTCAAAAGTTATTTATGAATTGTAAAGTTATATTTATTAAAAATGGTTGACAGATATAATAGAATTTTTGGTTCAGGCCCTACGGGAATAGCAACAACTATTCTGATATGGATTATCTGTATACAAATTAGTACTCTTTTTTCAATCCCAGAAATGAGGATTTCCCCATTATTTCGAAGTATTCTTATTGTTTTATTTACCATAGATGCTAGTATTCTTATTGTATGGAGTCTGATGGTATTACCGATTGATGATAGAGGAAAAAAATTAATATTTAAAGGACCTTATCAATATGTTCGACACCCTTTATATGCAGCGTTTATTTGGAGTGGAACTGGTATTATATCTATGGTTTATAAGTCTTGGCTACTATTAATTTTTATAATACCAATACATATTTTTTGGGTGTGGCATATACAAAAAGAAGAGAAGTTTTTACTAAATCAGTTTGGTCAAGAATATGAGCAATATATGATGAGAACCCCCCAGTTTTTTCCAAAATATATTTCATCTAAAGAAGTCGAATGAAAAATTTCTATATTATAATTTTTATTAATCTTTTGATTGCACAGGATACGACATTTAATTGTAATGAGTGGTCACAGTTTTCATTTGGAGAATATATTGTAGAGAACAATGTTTGGGGGCAGGGAAATATTGATGATTTTATTCAATGTATTTATCGTACGGGAAGTGGAGATAATATTCATTTTGGTTGGAGTTGGGATTGGCCAAATGAAAATAATGATGTTAAATCATACCCTGAAGTAATATATGGAAAGAAGCCATGGAGTAGTAGCTCAACTACACAACAACTACCTATCAAGATTAACAATATTGATGAAATATATGTGGATTATGATTTAAGTATGAATGCGAATGGATCTTATAATTTGGCTTTTGAATTTTGGGTAACAACTGACTCTTTGTCTTCTCAAACAGGAATAACAACAGAGGTGATGATTTGGATGGACAATAACATTATCAACCCGGCTGGAAGTTTGATTGCATCTGTTAATTTTGATGGTTTTGAATATAATGTATATAGGGCCAATTGGGATTCGTGGACATATATAGCTTTTTTATCAGTTGAACCCCAGTATAGTGGATTATTAGCAGTTCATAATTTTGTTCATTATCTTGTAAATGAAGGAATGCTGGATGCAGATGAATATTTTGCAGATTTTGAAATGGGTAATGAGGTTATATATGGAACAGGACAAACAGATATAAATAAATATGATCTTTATGTTAATACAAACCCGTTATCCATTAATCATTATTCTTCTATTTCAAATTCATATCATTTATCAACGAATTATCCTAATCCATTTAATGCAATCACCAGCATTGACTTTTCTATACCTATAGATCAATTTATAAACATCAAGGTGTATGATATTTTAGGGAATGAAATAACAACTTTATTAAATGATAATTTATCCGTTGGAAAGCATAGTATTCAATGGGATGCGACAAATTATTCTTCAGGTGTATATTTTGTAAAATTAGAATGTGAGAATTATTACAATATGAGAAAAATGCTATTATTAAAATGAAAATTTTGCGTACACCGGAAGAAAGATTTGAAAATTTATTGGATTATCCATTTAAGCCCAATTACATCCAACATGAAAATATTAGAATACACTATGTGGATGAGGGGAAATCTAATAAGGAAGTCGTATTATTAATTCATGGTGAGCCATCATGGTCGTATTTATATAGAAAAATGATACCTATTATAGCAGAATCTGGCCATCGAGTAGTTGTACCTGATCTTGTTGGATTTGGAAAGTCTGATAAGCCAATAAATCTGGATGATTATACTTATGAAAAACATGTAGAATGGATTACATCTTTCATAGAAAATTTAGATTTAATGGATATTACTTTATTTTGTCAGGACTGGGGCGGGTTAATCGGTTTAAGGATAGTTGCAGAAAAAGAATATCGATTTAAACGAATTATTGCCTCAAACACTTCTCTACCAACTGGTGATTATAGAGTTCCTGAAGCATTTACAAATTGGCAGAATTATTCACAGAATACTCCAGTGTTTAATGTTGGCAAGATCATTAAATCAAGTTGCGTAAATGGGATAAGTCAAGAAATACAAGAAGCCTACGATGCACCCTTCCCTGATGAAAATTATAAAGCTGGTGCACGGCAGTTTCCTATGTTAGTACCAACAAAACCAGATGATCCATCTTCAGAACCTAACCGCAAAGCTTGGAAAAAATTAACACATTGGAAAAAGCCGTTTTTAACCGCTTTTAGTGATTCGGATCCTATAACTAAAGGAGGAGATAAACTTTTTCATAAACTTATTCCTGGTTGCAAGGGAATGCCTCACAAGACTATTAATGGAGCAGGTCATTTTTTACAAGAAGATAAGGGTCCAGAGTTAGGTCAACTAATTGTAGACTTTATAGATAATTATTGAGTTATTTATCTAAATTCGAGTAATTAACAAATCATACATGGATAGCATTTTAAAATACTGATGAAGGATATTCCACTTTTTCCATTAAATATAGTTGCACTACCAAAGGAAAAAATACCTTTACATATTTTTGAACCTCGATATAAAAGAATGATTAAAAATAGTATTAATTCAGGAGAACCATTTGGTATTGTTCTTCAAGATCAAGATGGATTAAAAAGCATTGGATGCTCAGTGAAAATAATAAATGTTATTAAAGAATATCCATCTGGTGAATTTGATATTATTGTTGAAGGGCAACAGTGCTTCCAAATTAAAAATAAAGTTCAAGAAAACGATAATTTATGGGTTGGAACTGTTTCATATTTAAAAGATCGCTATAATATTAATGAAGATCTAATAGATAAAATACGTGATCAATATTTGCATATTATTCTAAAACTTGGAGTGAATGAAGATATGGAACGTCATATTAATAAAAACAAATCATTTGATTTTATTGAGTTTATTAACCTACCTAATAAGATAAAGCAAGAGCTTATTGAAGAGGATAATGAGAATAAGAGATTAACAATTATTAATCGAATATTTACAGCCGTTATGTCCATATCAAATTTCGGTTCAAATGGACAGCAAATATCTGAAGCGTAAAAGATATACTTAATACATATGAAAAAATGATTAAAAACAAAAAAGGGTAATACAATGCAAGAAAAAAGAACAAATAATGATAGAAGAAATGACCATAGAAGAAAAGATAAGCATGAAACAAATGCTGATAAAAGAACGGGAGAAGATAGAAGGGAAGGTCAAGATAGAAGAGATCAAAATAAATAGATCTTAATTTTTATTTTTTATTTTATCAATAATCCTCTAAGTATGAGAAAACGATCTTTTTAAGACAATATATTAGATTGGATACATCCTGATGAAAAAAATAGTAACTATTTTATTATTTGTGATTTGTATTTATCTCCTTCTTTTAATAGCACCAATATCTTCACTAGATAAAAACATGGGGGGTAATTATAACAACCCCTCACAACATGCATTTATAAATGAATATTTTGGTACAATTTCTTCATCTGCTAATTTGAATAGGGGATTCCCTTTAATGCCAATTCGTGAAAATAATCCCAAAAATATAAAAAAAGAAAAATTAGGAAAATTATTATACTTTGACCCGTTATTATCTGGAGATAATAATATTTCTTGTGCTCATTGTCATCATCCTGATCTTGGATTTACAGATAATAGAGCATTATCAATGGGGCACGGCGGTTCAGGTATTGGTCAAAATAGAACAGGAGGGGTCGTTCTCCGTAGAAGTTCTCCTACTATATGGAATTCTGGATATAATCATAAACAATATTGGGATGGTAGAGCAGATGATCTTGAGCATCAAGCTGGTTTTCCAATTCAAGATAAACAAGAGATGGCGCAAGATAAAGATGAACTGATAAAAGAGTTACAAAACATACCCGAATATGTGCAGTTATTTAATGAAGCTTTTGGAAGTAATGATATAACAAAATCAGTTACTTTTGAAAATGTAACATTTGCAATTGCAGCATTTGAAAGAACAATAACAGCCAATAATACACGGTTTGATCAATATAGTCGTGGAAATCACTTGGCCCTATCTAAACCTGAAAGAAGAGGATTAAATCTATTTCGCTCATTGAAAACTCGATGCTTTGAATGTCATAATTTCCCAACATTTAATAATCCTGATTTCAAAGCTATTGGTGTTCCAAATATAGAAAACAATGAACCTGACTTAGGTCGTGCTGAAATAGTTGGAAAGGGATATGAAAATGCTTTTAAAGTTCCCACATTAAGAAATATTGCTTTAACCGCTCCATATATGCATAATGGGATGTTTAATACTTTAGATGAAGTCTTAGACTTTTACGCAGGCGGTGGCGGTAGATCGCATGGATTTAAGGGTTCACAGCTTGATGATAAAATAAGAAAATTTGATTTAAGCCATGAAGAACGTAAAGACTTAGTAGCGTTTATGCATGCGCTTACAGATGAATCGAATAAGCCAACTATTCCCAAAAGTGTCCCTTCTTCTTTACCTGTTGTGCCATCTTTAGATAATCAGTCTTTAGAGATGGATGGTAAACAGATTAAATATATTGAACCTAAAAAAAACAAAGTGGAGAGAATTGGTAAAAAGTTAATTATTTATTCTGGACAGAGCATCCAAGATGGAATTGAGATTGCTGAAGATGGTGATACTGTCTTTGTAAAATCAGGTGAATATTTTGAGACACTTATGATTGATAAATCCAATATTACTATTATAGGTGATACAAAGAATGGGGATTTACCAGTATTAAATGGTAAAAATATTTTACCGGATGCAGGTGTAGGTACTGGAAGCAATATTGAGATTAATGGTTTCATAATAAAGGATTATACGGCCAATGGTTTAATGTTGAATAGATCTAGGAATGTAGCTTTCAGAAATGTACACTGTAAGAATACTGGTTTATATGGGTTATATCCAGTGGAATGTGTCGAAGTACTTGTCGAGGATTGTAGTGTTACAGGGATCAGTGATGCTGGTATATATATTGGCCAATCAAAGGATATTGTAGTTAGAAATAATGTTACTTACGGAAATGTTACTGGTATAGAAATTGAGAATTCAGTAAATGCATTAGTTGAGAATAATGAAGTATATGATAATGCGGGAGGTATTTTAGTATTTCTTCTACCAAATAATCCTTCAAAGGTCTCTTTAAATTGTAGAATTGTAAATAATTATATATATAAAAATAATCACGTGAATTTTGGTGAACCTGGATCAATTGTGAGTAACGTTCCACAAGGAACAGGGCTTATGATAATGGCTGGAGATAGTGTAGAGGTAACAGGAAATCGATTCCATGATAATCAGTCATTTGGAGCATCAGTTATAGGTCTTGATTTGTTTTTCGGAAATGATTTTGTTTATGATGTTGATCCAATTCCAGATGCATGCTGGTTGCACGATAATGAATATAGAAATAATGGATATAACCCTGCAAAAATCGTTAAAGAATCTGGGTTAGATGGAGCTGATTTACTTTGGGATGTAACTGGCTATAATAATAATTGGGATGAACAAAATGTTACTAGTATACCACCAACTTTACCTAATAAAGATTGGTCATGGTTAGCTAGAAAAACAAATTATAGAGTGTGGAGATTGTTATTTAATATAGTAGGTTAATTTTTACAATAGTCAGGAATGAATAATTTAAGAAAATTACTTTTACTTTTTACCAGCTTGTCTGCTCAAGAATTATATGATCCATATACAGTTCACAATATGAATATTGAATTCTACAACTCTAACTATGATTCTATTTTGCAGGCGAGATGGTATGCAGATGATAAAAGCTATTTATTAGCTGATATAACTGTTAATGGAGTCATTTATGATAGTGTTGGTGTTAGATATAAAGGAAACTCATCTTTTGTTGAACCTAATAATAGTGGAAACCCCAAACTCCCATTTAATATAGATGTAGAATTTGTTCATGATGATCAAAATGTGATGGGATATGAAAAACTTAAACTATCAAATTCTATCTTTGATCCAACATTTGTTAGAGAAACAATTGGCTATTTATCTTCTGGATTTTATCTACCTACACCAGTAACTGGTTATATGAATGTATCTATTTATGGTGAGGAGTTAGGTTTATATGTAAATGCTGAGTCCATCAATAAACAATTTCTACGCAAGCATTTTGGCAATGATGATGGAACATTTTTCAAGTGTGAACCTCAATTTCAATATGGTGAAGATTATCTAGCATGGCCAGATCTAGTCTGGCATGGGGCCGATTCTAATGCATTTGAATATCAAAAAGGGTATGAATTAAAATCAGATCATGGATGGTCTGATTTAATTGAATTAATATCAACACTAAATTTTCATACAGAAAATATTGAAAACATATTAAATGTTGATCGGGTCTTATGGTATTTTGCCTCATCCGTAGTAATGCCCGATCTTGACAGTTATATTTTTCCATTTTTACCACATAATTATTATTTGTATCAAAACGCTAGTGGACAGTTTGAAGTTATTCCATGGGATAAAGACCAATCATTTGGTGGAAGCGTGATTAATCTTTTTCTACTTTTTGGTGGGAATGAGTATTGGGTATATAACCATCCACCATTTTATTATGAAAACAGTTTAACTAGACCACTTTTTAGTAAGCTTATGCAAGTTCCACTTTATAAGATGATTTATACTGCACATATGCGCACAATAATTGATGAAATATATAATGCAGAATATTATTATTCTTGGGCAACAGAAATCCAAGATAGTATTGAAACATATGCATTAGATGATCCTAATTTATTTTACCCGTTTACATTTGGAGATTATTTTCGATACAATGTTACTAATTACTTAAGCACCAACTATATTGATATTTGTGGAATTGTATCTACTGTTGGACCTAGAAGAACATATTTATTAAATAACTCGGAAATTGCTAAATCAGCACCAACAATCTCTTCTGTTAATCAAAATAACTCTAATCCATTCCCAGGAGATTCTGTTTTTATTAATGCAACAGTTGAAAATGCAACTCAAGTTGAACTTATGATTACAATTAATGAATACTCGACTTTTTTTCAATCTATAGAAATGTATGATGATGGTATGCATAATGATGGTTATGAAAATGATAATGTATATGGCGCTCTTGTACCATATATTTCGAATGGAGAGCATATAAAGTACTATGTTAGAGCAAGAGATAATGATGCAATTATTCTTGAGCCAAGAAAAGCAGAGAGGGAATTCTTTGAATATTCTATCAGTTCTTTACCTGCAGCTGGTACCGCACCAATAATAAATGAAATTAATTATAATTCGAGTGATTCATTTAATCCTGATGATTGGGTGGAAATTTATAATCCGACAGATTCAATATTTAATATAACCAACTGGATATTTAAAGATGAGGCAGATGATCATTCTTTCATAATCCCTGAAGGAACGGTACTTAACCCAGGAGAGTTTTTAGTATTATGTAGAGATACCATTTCATTTAAGAACTATTTTCCAAATGTAAACTCATATATAGGTGATCTTGGTTTTGGACTTAGCGGAGGTGGAGAATTAATACGTTTATATAATAATGATGGAATATTAATTGATTCATTAACATATGATGATGATAACCCTTGGCCACCGGAGCCAGATGGTGAGGGTCCAACTTTGGAATTAATAAATCCATTTAGTGATAATGGGGTATATAGTAATTGGACAGCATCATTAGGAAATGGGACCCCTGGTGAGCAAAATAGTAATTATCTTGGTAGTATCAACAATAATCCAATAGCTGAGGATTATCGATTGTACCAAAATTATCCTAATCCGTTTAATCCCATGACTAAAATTATGTATTATCTTCCAAAGAAAAGTAAAATCTCTTTAACCATATATGATGCGCTTGGTAGAGAAATCAGATCATTAGATAAAGGTCAAAAAGACTATGGATATCATACATTAGAATGGGATAGTAAAGATAATTATGGAAACAAAGTTGGTGCCGGCATTTACTTGTATCAATTACTAACTGAAGGGTATATAAAGAATAATAAAATGGTCTTAATTAAGTAGAATTTATTTTAAAAATAATATGGAAAGATAACTTATGAAATCCGTATATAATTGGTTAGATGAATATGGGGAAAGTCACCAGAACCCTTTAAACAAAAAGATACATTGGGTATGTGTCCCTGCAATTATGTTTAGTGTTATGGGATTATGGTGGTCCATACCTCATGGGTATATGCCTTATATTATCAATAATGTTCAGTTAAATTGGGCGATTATAATTACTGCTCTTATTCTTGTTTATTATATACGGCTCTCTCGAGTGATGGCAGTAGGTATGTTCATTATTGGGTTTTCACTCTTAGCTGGGAATTTTTATATCAATACAAAATTTCACACCCCATTATGGAAAACTTCATTAATAATATTTGTTGTTGCATGGATTGGACAATTTATTGGCCATAAGATTGAAGGGAAGAAACCATCATTTTTTCAAGATATACAATTCCTTCTAATTGGTCCAGCTTGGTTGTTGTCATTCATTTATAATAAGTTGGGGATAAAATATTAAACTATATTGGGGATAAAATATGATCGCAGTTATTTCACCAGCAAAAAAATTAAACTTTAACGCTGAATCACCAATAAAAGCATTTACTCAATGTGATTTTTTGGATGAGTCAAAGAAGCTCGTTGATAAAGCAAAAGATTATACTTTTGATGATATAATGAAATTAATGAGTGTAAGTGAAAACATCGCAAATTTAACAGTTAACCGTTTTCAAGCGTGGAACCTTCCTTTTGATAAGCAGAATGCCAAACAAGCTGCATTAGCATTTAATGGAGACACATATACAGGGCTAGAAGCAGAAACATTTAGTCAGGATGATTTTAATTATTCTCAGGATCATTTACGTATTTTGTCAGGTCTTTATGGTTTATTACGGCCCTTAGACCTTATTCAACCCTATCGATTAGAGATGGGAACAAAAATGAATAATACAAAGGGAAAAAATTTGTATGAATTTTGGGGTACGAAAATTTCAGATCAATTAAATACAGACATTAATAATCATAAAAGTAAGTATATAGTAAATTGTGCTTCAGATGAATATTTTAAAGTGATTGATTTATCAATACTTAATGTTCCTATTATAAAACCAATATTTAAAGATGTAAAAAATGGTGTTCCTAAGGTGATATCCTTTTATGCGAAGCGTGCAAGAGGAATGATGTCAAAGTATATCATTAAGAATAGAGTACAATCTATAGATGATTTACATGGTTTTAATGATCAGGGGTATGAGTTTCAGCCAGATCAATCAAATAATCATGAATTAGTATATATACGCGGATAGTTTTCAACACCTTATTTAATTACTCTAAAGAAATTAATATGAGTTATAAATGCATTAGCTTAGATGAAGCTCAACCTCTACTAGATAATCCTGATACAGTTATCGTTGATATTAGAGATAAAGGATCTTACGAAGAAGGAAATATTCCTGGATCAATCAATATCTCTGATGAGAATATTGATAATTTTTTGGAAAAGACTGAACGAGATATAAACCTTTTGGTATATTGTTACGTTGGAAACAGTAGTAAAGGAGCATCTGATTATTTTGTTCAACAGGGATTTAAAACTGTATTTAGTCTAGATGGCGGATATGAAAAATTTGCTGGAAAAAGATGAATAGTTATGATAAACGACCATTATTAATTTATGATGGTGAGTGCGAGTTTTGTATTAAGTGGGCAAATAAATTCAAAACTTTAACCAGCCACTTTGTAACATATATCCCTCTTCAGAAGATACCATTAGATTATAATTATATTTCTAGAGCTGCGTGTTTGCAATCAGTCCACTTTATAAATATTAATGATAGAGTTTCCAAGGGAGCTGAAGCAATTTTTCAATTATTTTATACTGCAAACAAAGCCAAGTTATTATACATTTTATATAAATGGGTCCCACCTTTCCGATTTATATCAGAATTAATCTATAAATGGATAGCAAGAAACAGGCATTTATTTTCATAAAAATTAATTGGACCATAAATTGATTATCTGGCTTAATAATTTTTTCAAATCTATTACCATATTTGTTTTTAGTTTATCCATTATTATGGGAACAAATAATTCATATTCTGTTAAAGAAATTATTATTAATGATGAATGGTTTGCAGAGATAAATAATGGTGAATATGTATTGAATTGTAGAATAGGAGGGATGGAGAATGGTGGTGAAACAGTAATATTATTACATGGATTCCCAGAAACATCATACATGTGGGTTGGACTGATGGATCTATTAGTAAAAAAAGGCTATCGTGTTATTGCGCCGGATCAGCGAGGATATAGCCCAAAAGCAAGACCGACGCTGATTAAAGAATATACTCTTAAACATACAGTAAGTGATGTTCTTGCTATTGCAAATGCCTATAAATTAAAACGCTTTCATTTAGTTGGTCACGATTGGGGTTCTTCTGTTGGTTGGGCATTTATAGCTGAATATCCAGAAAAGATATATAGTTGGACATCATTATCAATACCTCATATGAAGGCATTTCAAGAGGCATACAGAAATGATTTTGATCAACAGGAAAAAAGCAAATACATAGGATTCTTTAATATGCCATTTTTTCCAGAATTTTATATGTCATTTAATAATTATAAGAACCTTAGAAAAGTGTGGAAAGTACATGGAGATGAAGAAATAGATGCATATTTAAATGTTTTTCGTCAACGAGGCGCACTTCGTTCAGCGTTAAATTGGTATCGAGCAAATATAGGAAATAGAAGAAAACCTAGTGATTATATACAATTTGAAAATGTTGAGGTTCCTACTTTATTTATTTGGGGTAATATGGATATGGCTATTGGGAGGAAATCTGTAGAATTAAGTGAGAAGTATATGAAAGGTCCTTATAATTTTATAGAGCTTTATGCTGGTCACTGGCTTATTCAAGAAGAGTTTGATAAAGTTTCAAACGCAATGATTAAACATTTAAATAAATATTCATCTTCATTTTATGAACCACATCTTGGAAGAAAAAAGTAATAAAAAAAGGGCTGCATAGCCCTTTTTTTATTACTGAATTATACTAATTAACCTTTATGTCCCCAACGTGAGTGTTTCATAAAACGTCGCGCTAAAGCACGGTGTATTTCAATTATTTCTAATTGAATTGCATCAAATATTGATATCTTATCTTCATGGAACGAATCGGTAATGCTTTGAACATTCTGTATGTATTGTTCTGGTGTGTAATTCACAATACCATCTACAAAGTTATTATACAATGATTCTAAGGATAATTTAAATGACTCTTCAAGCGTCTCAAGTGTAGAGATTTGTTCTGCAGACATACCCAGGACATCATACATTTCTTGACGCATCTTATTAGAATCTTTTGAGTATTTACCATATCCACCTCTATTTTTACGCCAATGATCATCCTTTTGTTTACGCATTTGTTCTAATATAGATTTTTGTTCGTCTGTTAATAGTTTATCCATTGATGCTCTGAACCACTCCATTACACCCATCATCTGACTATGTATTTCTTGTTTTGTATGTGTTCCATCTTTTAATGAGGTGAATATTTCTTCTAATGTGGTTTTTTTATAATTAGTTATTTCATCGTAATCTGATAATTGATTTTCATTTAAGATCGAGCGTATAAATTCATCCATTCTTTGATGATGACGAAGACGTTTATGGTGAATATCATTTTCTTCAGAAATTTCTTCGGCTATAAGATATTCTGGAGGTGAAAGAAGCTTTTGTTTTTGTTCTTCTGTTAAATTTTGTTGAAGATATAAAGCAAGTTTCCATAGAGAAGTATTATCAGGGAAATAATCACGGCCGCTGCGTAAAAAATTTCCACTATCAGATATTTGTTTTTCAGATAATGCTAACTCCTGTTCCAAGTCATAAAGCAACATGTCATTTGCATATGGATTTCCAGAATCATTATCAATTCCAAAAAAGTTTTCACATCCTATAGTAAATAATACAGTAAAAATTATTATTGGTAGTATTTTATTCATTATTTTCTCCTTGATTGAATTTAGTCTTTAGACTGTCAATAAGTAAAGAAAGTTAAAATTTTTATAATTTTATTCATTGTATGAGATTTAATAAAATATATTTATTCATTGTATTACAGTTTTCATTCTTACATGCTGAGATAGGAGTAACACTCATAGGTGGATTCAATCACTCCAATGTCATCCATCAGAAAAAGCAATTGCAGGAATGGTCTGGGGATATTAAATCACTATCATTTTCAATTGAACGCAAACTTGGTCCTCTTAAAACTAGTATTGGTTATTTAAATGGAGGATATATTAATGGACGTTATGATATTGATACTACTTTAAACATAACTTTTATAAATATAGAATCTTATTATCCAATAAATATTGGAAAAATGATGCTTCTTGGAGGTATTTATATCGCCAATCCCTTAAGTGCAAATGAAACATATTCAACGGGCAGCTCTATAACGGTTAAACCTGATGAACTTAATATTGATTATGGAGTTTTAATGGGAGGTTCTTTTGGCATAAATGAAAAGATCGGGATAAGAATTATTTTACATTATGGGTTAGTAGATCTATGGAAGGATCCTCTTCAACGTGGTAGCATTGCATCTATTTTAAGTGGTATAAATATTTATTACAATTTGTAAAAAGTAATGAAGCAATCTTTTATCTAGAGGAACAATACAATGAGTAATCAAACAATTTCAATAACGGACTCTATTTATAAATATTTGTGTGAAAATTCCCTAAGAGAAGATGAAAACTTATTCTCTTTACGTGCACATACATATAGAATGGAACAGCGGAATATGCAGATTTCTCCTGAACAAGGTCAATTTATGCAGCTACTTGTAAATCTAATGGGAGCAAAAAAAACAATAGAGGTTGGTGTATTTACTGGATACAGTTCATTAAGTGTTGCACTTGCTTTACCAGCTGACGGAAAAATAATTGCTTGTGATATAAGTACAAGATATACTGATATAGCTGAAAAGTTTTGGACGGATGCAAATGTAAGGGATAAAATAGATTTAAGAATAGGCCCTGCTATAGATACTTTACAGAAATTAATTGATCTTGGTTTATCAAATTCATTTGATTTCACATTTATTGATGCAGATAAAATAAATTATGATAATTATTATGAGTTATGTTTGAAATTATCACGTCCCGGAGGGTTAATTGCAATTGATAATGTTTTATGGAGTGGAGATGTAGCCGATGAACGTATTAATGATATTGATACAGAATCGATTAGATCATTAAATAAAAAACTACATAGTGATTCAAGAGTGGATATTAGTATAGTACCTATAGGTGATGGGTTAACATTGGCATTAAAGAAATGATATTTTATTTAATTTTTTGATAATATTACTTGCCCATGTATCATTACTTAAATATCTTATAGACTGAATTAAATGGAATGTAGAATAAGAAATTTAGGTTATTAAAAATGGCAAAAAAATCACCGTACAAGGGAAGCAAACCCAAAGTTGAAGCTTTGGTGAAAAAAATGTTAAAAGATAACATGTATGATCCCAATGAAGAGGAGTTATGGCTAATAAATGAATATGAGCGTTTTTCATTCTACGCTAAGCCTCTATTAATAAGTTTTGAGAAATATTATGATAAGGTTTGGGAAGAATTAAAAAAATTAAGACGTATGGACGCAGAAGTACTGGAAGATCTTGTCGGAAATCCTAATATCTACCTTCTTGATGTTCTTATTGAACCATTTACCGAATATATTCGAAAAAAGAAGGAATCAAAATCCATGTTAATGCTACAAAAACTAAATATTGTTTTTGTAGATGACCGATTAATTCTTAATTAATAATAGAAATTATGCCGGGTTATAAAAAAACGAACCTGGATTTTACAAATCTCCCAAATTGGTTAAGTCACTTAAAAGATGATCTTTCGCTAAGCGCTATTGGATTAACAGTCATTCGTCTTCCAGCTGGGAAAGGATATACGTTCATGCACCAGCATAAAGAACAAGAAGAAGTTTATATAGTAATTGATGGCAAAGGTATTATACATATAAATGGAGATGATATTTCATTATCTAAAGGTGATTTTATTAATGTATTTCCAAATAGTAAACGCGCTTTAAAAGCAAGTGAAGATTCTGATTTAGTATTTATATGCGCAGGTGCAGTAAAGAGTGAAAAATATCTTAATGATAAAACAAAAAAAACATTAATAAATGATGGTATTCCTGATTTTGAAAATTTACCTCCTTGGTATGTTGGAAATAAAAAAATCGCTGAATTAAATAAAAGATTAAAGAATGATAGAAAAGGAAATAAATAATGAAAAGATATAGCCTATTCATTTTGATTATGTATTCAATAATCTTTGCAAATGATATGACTCTAGAAGCACCTAATGGTACAACTATATTTATTCATCGTGATGAATATGGGGTGCCTCATATTGTTGCCGATGATGATTATTCAGTTTCTTATGGGCAAGGTTTTGCTGAAGCACAAGATCGTCTTTATCAAATGGATTTAAATAGAAGAGGAGCTTTGGGCAGGTTAAGTGAATGGTTTGGCGATCAGACATTGAGTTTTGATAAGGATATTCGTCGGTTAGGATATACTAAAACAGAATACGATGAGATGTTTTCCGAATTGGATTTTGAAGTTCAACAATTAATTATTGCTTATGTTGGAGGGATAAATGCATACGCGGATTCAATGTCATTTAATTCTTCCAAATATAAGCCTTTAGAATATATTGGAACAGAATTTGAACCTTGGGAAGTACATCATTCATTAGCTTTTGCGGTGTATTTTGTTAGGCTATTTGGCATGTTTGGTGGGGAAGAATTAATTCGGCTTACTGAATTACAAGATAATGGCTGGAATTGGTTTAATCAAAATCGACCTATTAATGATAGTACATGTACTACCACTTTAATAGACGATGGAATGGTTTATAATCGTAATTGGAATTATTCTGGTATGATCATTCCTGATCATATCGCTGCGGAAGTTGAATCCCATAGACAGGAAATACGACAATTTGCTGAAGAAAATGGTTTAATATTTAAATTAGGGAGTTTTTCCGCTGCAATTAGCTCATCTAAATCTTCTACTGGTAACGCTATGATTCTTGGATGCCCACAAATGGGAGGACCCAATTATAATGAAACATCAAGAACAATGGAAGTTGAGCTCAAATCACCAGATTTGCATGTTGGTGGTTTAAGTATACCAGGATTTCCAGGAGTAGTAATTGGTCATTCGGATTATATGGGTTGGACAAATACCAGCGGGGTAAGTGATAACGTAGATGTCTATATAGATTCCACTCAAAGTCAGAACTTTGATGATGGATATTGGCATAATGGTGAATGGTTAGAATTTGAAGTAATTACTGATACAATATATACATTTACAGGATATGAAATTTTTAGACATTATAGAACAATTCATGGACCAGTATTTTCAGCGTATTTGCCATCACATCAAGTCTATTCATATAAAATGACATTTTGGAAAAAAGAAATTGAAAGTACTAGCTATCTCTATAATGCAATGAAAGCCACAAATATGGTAGAGTTTGAAAATGCGATAAAGCTTGCACCGATGTCATTTAATTATATTGTTATTGATCATGATGGAAATATTGGCTATTGGCATGGGGGGCTACATCAAGATCGCAGTGATGGTGTCCATCCATATTTACCCCATAAAGGAGATGGATCTGAAGAATGGGGCGCGTTCTTAGACTTTGAAGATCTACCCCAGGGTGATAACTCCTCTATTGGTTATTTTGCAAATTTTAATAATAAACCTGTTTCATGGTGGAATAATGGTGATTTAGGTCCTTGGATAAATGGAATCTCTTTATGTGATCGCAATGACTTAATTACTGATTATATTGCTTCTTTAAGCTTAGTTACTCTTGAAGATGTAAAAAATATTCCGTACACAATAAATGATCATGGCACATACCAATACGCTCTTGAACTAAGTTCAAACGAAGCTATTGATTATAATATTAATCCACCTGGTCAAAGTGCGTTTATTAATATGATGGGAGAGTATAGTGAACACACATATGACCAATGGCCATTACATGAAGAATGGGACTTTAAAGATCAGTTATTTGGAGAAACAATAGTAAAAATTGATCAAGAGACAATTCCATCATCTTTTTCAATTAGCGATCCTTATCCAAATCCTTTTAATCCCATAACTAACATTATTTTTACCTTGAATCATAGATCGCAAGTATTTGCAGAAATAATTGATATAAATGGAATGGCAGTAGATGTATTAATTAATGAGGAACTAAAGCAAGGTAAGCATAAGATCTCTTGGGTATCAAAATCACATTCAAGCGGAATATACTTTGTTCGATTTATTTCAACTGATCTTATTGAAACAAAGAAGCTTCTATTGCTTAAGTAGTATTAAATACTGTTTGATAGATCTCTTTTTATATAAACAAGGAAAGATCTAGAAGCCGAGCTAGATACTAATCCATATCCATTTACAATATTTGAATTTGGCATCACAAATTGATTGAATTCAGGAAGACCTTGAAAATAATTAAATGTTGCATCATCTGTAGCTTGAAAAGTCATTAGTTGCAATCCGTAATAATCAAAAAACAACCAAGTCATGCTAATAGGTGAAGTTTCTACGTTCCAAGGCCAGGGATTGTATCTGAAAGGAGAATTCTTTTTCCAACCTAATTCTTGACTTGAACCACGAGGATACGTTTCTTTCCATAATTCATATACATCTTTGTATGTAGTATCGTAAATCAAATTAATAAAACAACTGTCACGCAAACCATTTTGGTTCCAATCGTCAAAATATTCATTTTCATTCCATATGCCATCTTTGTTTGTATCAGTGTATGGTTCTAAGTCAATTGAATCTGCATCTAATGCAAATGTCATGATACGGACTGTTTGATAATCATCTTCATTAAAATTTATTTTGAATAAAGGATAACTGGCAAAACTTTCTGTGAAGCATTCTCCTTGTAGCAATGTCAAAGTGTCAATAGGACCAGTTATTGGAGGAAATGACCATGGGTTATAATTATTAATATTTATTTGAGGTACATCATAATTTATATCTTTGCATGAATAAATAGTTTGAGGTTCTGAACTAATTTCCATCTTTTGAGGAATTGTTGTGACACCAGATATGGTATCATTTTCAAAAACAGCTTCAACTTTGTATGTCATTCCCCCCTGAAAGATATAATTTGAATTTGTAAAATATCTACCCGGAGAGTCTGTTACTGGCATTAAAGCTAAATTTACAGTGTCCCCAATAATATATACCTGAGCTTCATCTATCCACAAATCTTTTGAACTCACCTGTTCATTTAAACTTGCAGATTTAGCAACAAATACTGTATCTATTAATGGAAAATTTGATCGAAGATTTGCCCATAAAACAAGTTTTTCTTCATAGGTAGATTGATCATCATTAATTGAACAGGAAAAAAATATAAAAGTGAAAATTATTAGTATTTTTTTCATAATTAAAAATATATAGTAAATCCCATACTTGGTATTATTGGAAATAGACTTAAAGATTTTTCTTGTATGCGACCTTCATCTTCCTCATCCACATTCGTTTCACCAACATCAGGGACACCATTCCCATTGGAATCATGATCTAATTTTATCCAATCACCATCATCATCTTTTCCATTAGTTGTGCTGCCTAGATTATATATATAGGTAAATATATTCTTTTTATTATATGTATTTATAATTTGAAAAAAGAAATCTGCATCTCTTCCAAATAATTTTCCATGTCTCACAATACCAAAATCTAATCGATCATATATTGGATAACGGCCACTATTTCTTGATCCAGGTATCGTACTGAATGTTGAACTTGGGTCACCTGGAAGTTTTTCAACATAATATCCTAATATAGGTGTAAATGCCTGTCCAGATTGCCAGGTCCATTTCCAGTTTAGCTCCCATTTTTTGTTAAATGAATAATTACCCAAAATATTAAAGACGTGAGTACGATCCCAATTTGTATAGTATTCATTTTTAACAGCATTTATCTGGCTAGTCATAATTTTTCTAGCTATTGAATTTGTGTATGCTACCCATCCTGTAAGTTTTCCAAATGTTTTTTGGACAAACAGTTCTATTCCATATGCATAACCATCAGCAGGAGTAAACGTATCACTAATTTTATCATCTGATACATCTGCATCAGTAGAAGAGGTTAGATTTTCGAAGGTTAGCATATTTTGTAATTCTTTATAATATCCCTCGATCTGAATTTTGTAAATGTCATTTATATATTCTTCATACCCAATTACTGCCTGTTGTGCTTCTGCAGGGTCTACTGAGCTATCTACAGCCAACCAACTATCTAATATAGTTGGATTGTAATCATCTTGTGCTGTTTGGATAAATTGGTGATAATTACCAAATGCCAAATTTATATAACGATCATCAGTAAGAATAAACTTTAACCCCATGCGTAAATCAATATAGGGTGTATTAGAATACACACTGTAATAATTGTATCTTAATCCAGGTTCAAAAATAAAACTTGGAGTGATCTTCCACTTGAGTTTTGTATACAAACTAGCTTCTAATGGGTTTTCCCTTATATAAAATGATGTATCCACTAAAAATGTGCTTAGATATTTGAAATCAAGTTTTTTTACTTGTATTCCTGAGCGAATTTCAGTTTTTGATGATTGAAAAAGTGTTAGATTGGATGAAATAGTTTGATCAACAATCTTATTTGCGCTTTTTAATCCATCTTCACCACCTAAATTAAAATTTGTAAAAAATTCGCTTGAAGCAACGAGGAAATTTCCAACCAATTTTTCATTAAATACTCTTCGAAATGACATGCTATAAGTATTATTTCCCCAGTCCGCAGTTAATCCAAGTGTATTAAAGATTAAATCATCGATACCCCTATAGATACTAAATGAGATACGATCTTTATCATTTAAATCAGAAAATAAATGTCCTTGTAAATCATAAAAATAATATGGAGGAATATTTTCAGAAGTCTTTGGAGGTAGTATTTTAGGTAATAAGTAATCAAAATATGTTCTACGAGCGGATAATAACCATGCTCCTTTATAGAATGGACCTTCCATAGTAGTTTGCGCAGATAGTAGCGATATACTAGTTTTCCCTTGAAAATAATTACGATTTCCTTCTCTACTTAGAACATTTAAAACTGCAGATAATCTCCCACCATACTCTGCATTATATCCTCCTTTAATAAGTTCTGCTTCTTTAACAGCATCTACTATAAAATTTGAGAATATCCCGCCAAAATGAGTTGGGTTGTAAACTGTAATTCCATCTAATAAGATTAAATTTTGATCTGTATTACCACCTCGAATTACTAAACCTGTACTAGCTTCATTATTTGTAAGAACACCAGGTAACGCTTGAATAGTTCGAAATATATCTGGTTCTGCAAGTGCAGGTGCAGCTTTTATAATACGAGGAGATAAATTTACTCTACTTGGTTGAATATTATTCTTACGCCGAAGCTTCTCTGCTGAAACCTCAACTTCATTAATTTCAAGGGCCTCAACTTTAAGTGATAAATTCATCTTAATAGATTCATTTTGAGAAAGATTTATTTCCTTTTTGAATGTATTATATCCGATGTATGAGACAATTAAGTTGTATTTACCTGAAGTAATATTCTGAATAACATAGTAGCCATTTTTATCTGTTGACATTCCATTGCCGGTTTCTTGGATAAAAACGTTTGCACCTATTAAAGCTTCACCTGTTTCTTGATCCGTTATAAAACCAGAAATACTATTATTCTGGGCATATAGAAAAGGATTAATAAACAATAAAATCAATACATTAATATATCTAAAATGATTCATCATTAATTTAAAACACTTCCTTTTCCAGAATCTAAGGGGTCGATTAACTCTTGAGGGAATGGTTGAAAAAATGTTTGTTTTGATAAATAAGGTTGATTATATCTTGCCATCCAGGATTCTAGAATACTATTAACCCCGCTGATAGTAATAATTTGAGTTTGTAATTTTTCCAAAGCATTAAGAAAGTGTTCTTTTTCTTTAGAATTTAAATCTTTTGAAAAATATCCCAGTGCGTGCATATGAACATTAATCACTGATCGTTTATTAGGTTTCCTTGAAAATAAATTTTTTAACATTCCAAAATATAATTCTACAGTATCATCTATTTTTCTTTCGTTTAAAGAAGCCAATAATTTACCCATTTTTTTTAAAATTATCTGATTATACATCATGAATAAGTATTTATTTTTACTATGATATTCAATGAGTTTTCCTCTAGTTGGTTTTGCTACTTCATCTCTAAAGTTTGCAATCGCAAATATTGCTGTAAAAAAATGTTCTCTAATTCCCTTATTTTTTAATCGACCTTCTTCCTCAACAGGGAAATTTGAAAAGTGATTTAATATTGATTTAGCAAATAAACCTTGATCTTTGAATTTTACTGAGGGCTTATCAATATTATCATATACTTTTATGCCATAGATACCACAAGAGGGAGACTCATTCTTTAATATAAAACCATCAATTGGACCCAAATTATTAACAAACTCATCACTAAACTTTTTCATTTTAATTGTCATATCTTTTTTTGTAAATGGTTGGACCAATTTTATTTCTTTTTCTTTATATATTAATCTTATTGGATCTCGAGGTGTACCTAGTCCTATTTCAACTTCAGGGCATACTGGAATAAATTCAACATATTCTTTTAATGATCGTATCATTGAGTCGTTAATTGATAACCCATTGTATCTGCATGCATCAAATTCTAAACATTTACTTACAACAATTTTTGGTTTAGAAAGCTTCATATATAGATTAGATTATTTATTAATTACTATGTTAATAGGTAAACTATTTTGATGATAAATAAGATAAATTCTCAACAGAAAATTCTGTTGGTTGAATACCAAACTCTTTAAAAAAAGCGCTAGAATCACAAGTATTACCTTCTAATAACATTGTTAACTGATCTTTGGTAATAGGAAAAAGAGGGAGCCATTGAAGTATTGTAGCGGCTAATTTGATTGGTTCCACGGGTGCGGGTATTTTCCATTTGCTTTTATTTATTGCATTGCAAATAGTATCAATAAGTTCTATCCAGTTATAAGAATTTGGTCCGCCAAGATTGTATATCTTTCCAAATGTCTTTTTTTCATCAATACTATTAACAAAAAATTTAGCTACATCAGATATATGAATGGGAGACATGGAAAATTTACCTGCATTTAAAAAATTTAGCTTATCAAAGAAGAGTGGCGCAGGTAAAGGTAGATTTAACATATCATTACGCAATTGAGTACAAAATTCAATTGTACCCTTTGGATCACCAAAGATTAATGAGGGACGAAATATTGTCCAGTCAAGATCAGAATTCCTAAGATATTGATCTGCTAAAAATTTTGTAGATTGATATTTAGTGCCTTCATATTTAACCCCATTTGCACTCATAAGAATAAATCGTTTTACTCCTAATTCCATAGCAATATCAATGCAATGTTTTGCCCCTTCAAAATGAGTCTTTTCAAATGTAATTCCTTTTCTTGGATATTGTCTAATTAACCCAATATTATATATTACTGCATCAGCGCCGTTAATTGTGCTCTCAATTATTTCTTTATCAGAAATATCACCAATATTTACGGTGCAATCATTTGATCTAGAAATTTTATTTTCTGATCCTGGCCTAACTAATAAAATAGGATTATGATTATTATGTAATAATTCATCTGTTATATATGTACCTACGAAACCAGTTCCACCAAATAATGCAACCTTCATTTTTATTTCTCCATTATTAAATCTTATGCGTATGATTTGTAATCATCATTTCCAAAAAGTTCATCTATTACTTTTTTGCGATAATTGAATATATTTTCTAGATCTTTTCTTATCCAAAGAAAATTTAATATTCGACCTAGAATACTAAATGGTATCGAATATACAACCCTATCTTTTATTTCTACGCCGCCGTCAACTTTTTGAAATGTATGAGTGTGGTGCCATATAGTATATGGACCTTTAATTTGCTGATCAATAAACGTATGAGGTGGATCAAAGTTTGTTATTAATGTTCTCCAGTGGATTGGAATACCCATTAAATAAATCTTATAATCTATCAAACATCCAACGCTCATTTTAATAGGAGTTGGAGTTAATATTTTAAAGCCTAATTTTGGTGGTGTAATTACCGATAAATTGTCAGGATTAGAAAAGAATTCAAACACATCTTCAATTGGCTTATTAATAAATTGTATAGAATCTAAGGTATACAATTTCATATTATTTCACTAATTCACCATTTTGATAATCAGAAAAAGCCTGCATTACTTCTGTTTTAGTATTCATCACAAATGGCCCACCACGCACAACGGGTTCATTTAGAGGCTTCCCTCCAGCAATAATAAACTTTGCACTATCTTTTTCTGTGGTTAATTCTAAATCGCCAAAATTGTCAAGTATTGCTAAGTTATTTTTTGATACATTTTTTTCCATAACAATATTTCCTTCGTATACATAAATAAACACATTCCATCCATCCATTAACGGCAAATTAAAATTTGCATATTTCTCTAAATTAACATCATGATAGAGCATCATAGTATGAGGCCTTCCAGGTCCTTCAATATCATTATATTTACCAGCAATAATTTTAATTGTACCACCAGGAAAATCTTCTTTGGGTATTTTACTATGGTCTATATCTCTGTAGGTTGGTTGAATCATTTTCAATGCCTTTGGGAGATTAAGCCATAGTTGAAATCCACGCACTAACCCTTCAGTCTGCTCAGGCATTTCACTATGTATTACTCCTCTACCAGCTGTCATCCATTGCACGGATCCCTCAGTTAGAATCCCTTCATTTCCATTTGAATCTTTATGACGAAACTTACCATTTAACATATATGTTATCGTTTCAAATCCTCGATGGGGATGTGAAGGGAAACCACCTATATAATCATTAGGATGGTCACTCCCAAATTCATCAAGCAATAAAAAGGGGTCCAGCATATCTAATTGTGAGCTTCCTATAATTCGCTTAAGGTGAACACCTGCTCCATCTGTTGTATCAATTCCTTGAAAAGTATTCTTAATTTTTCGTACGCTCATTTTATTGGCACCATTATTTCATTTCTTCGAAAAGGTGGGAGAGCCCAGGGTGAATTATATTGGGCCACCATAAAGTCTCCATTAATCGGATATCGTTTTTTTATCAATATCATTTCAAGCTTTTTTTGATATTTAATTACTTTATCTTCAGTAGCCCATCCTCCAAAACGTAAAATAGCTATTTTACCTAGATTTTCTTCTTTAACGATAACATTATCATAATTGGGATCAGGAAGATTAGATAATGAATGTTTACTAGGCATAACAAATGCTACATCGTATGTCCCATCATTATTTACAGGGCTGCTTGATATAACAGGAGCGGTCATTGCTATTTCCATATTTTGATCATTTTCACCAAATATGTAATTTGCTATGCGTCTAAATCCTGTACTAGTAGACTCACGATAATTACTATTAATTTCTGTAATAGCAATGATCATAGGGTCATACTTTCGTATTTCAAATTGACCATCCTTTTCAATAAGTTGGTAAGCTGGTGTCTCTAATTCACTACCCATTATTACTCCTATTGAAAATAATATTGTAAATATCACATTCAATTTATTTTAAAGCCATTTCTATTAGTTTATTTGTGTTTCCGATAAATTCCGTAGCGCATAAATTAGAAAAATCATCGAATATTTTTAAATCATTATCATATAATTGACAATGAATTTCTCCATCAAGGAATTCTGTAACTTTTGGAATCATATCATCTTTATCAGGTGCAAAAAGGATTCCCGGTTTAGACCCTTTTTTAATTGTTAAATCCAATACCAATTCTTTTTGTTGTAGTTGCCAGTGAAGTTTTTCCGAATCAATATATATATTATTTATAATTGTATTCCTGTATGTAGTAAACCGATACAATTTATTATTACAATATAAACCTACAATAAATCCAGCAAATTTCATTTTTTTCCATGGAATTGTAGCCAGTGAAGCAGAAATACTTGCTTGATTATTTTCAAAGTGATTTGATTGAGCCCATATCCAATCTTCAGGAAAATTCCCCCCCCAATCTTTCTCAATGTACCCACGACCATCTGAAAAATTATATAATGAATCATTTAATTCTAATTTTCCATTTAAGGAATGATCCATGCTTAATATTCCATGAAAACATTCCATAGTTGGTATGTATGTATACCAACCCATACATCCGGGTTCAAAAAAAGTTACAGGCCATGGTTTAATATTGTTTGAATAAACCTGACCTTTTAATTGAAAATCATCATCAATTATATCAAGTTTTATTTCTTTCAATGAAAAATAATTTGTACCAAGGTGTAATGCATATTTTGATTTGCTACATTTGAATTCACTTGTTTTATATCTTTTAAAAAAAACTTTACCATTTATCCCATCAAAAACCATTATGAATGCAGTTTTATTATTTGATTTTCCACTATGATATATACCAGGAATAATAGCCAAAGATCTATTGTTTTTAGTTGTTAGCTTATGATACCAGCCCTCAAAGAAAGGTCGTTTATGTTTATTTCCATGATATGCGCTAGGATTGCGAATTATCATATAATTATGATTTTGTAATTAATATTCTTATTCTTTTTCATGATTAAATCTGATTTATCCAATTTGAAATATATTAATCAAATGATTATAATTATTACCTCTAAATCCCAATGAAAGGAAATTATATTAAACCTATTATTGAAGTTCCTTTATGTTGCGATAGAGATCAAGAGATTGAGGGTTTGCAAGGGCTTCTTTATTATTAATTTTTTCACCATTAATAATTTTCTTCACAGCTATTTCTACTTTTTTACCACTAATAGTATAAGGGATGTCATCTATCTCCAGTATTTTTGCAGGCACATGTCTTGGAGAACAAGATTTCTTAATGATTGATTTAATGTTATTAATTAGTTCATCACTTATTAATCTATTTTTTGCTAGTTTGATAAATAATATGATTCGTTCATCTTCACCCCAATCTTGGCTAACCACCAGGCTATCAGACACTTCACTAAAATTATCAACTACACGATAAATTTCTGCAGTACCTATTCGGACTCCGCCAGGATTTAATGTAGCGTCACTTCGTCCATAAATAATAATTCCACCATGATTATTAATTAATATATAATCACCATGATGCCAAATATCAGGGTAAGTGGAAAAATATGCTTGATGATATTTATCGCCATTTTCATCATTCCAAAAGTAAATCGGCATAGATGGGAACGCGATTTTGCAAACTAATTCTCCTTTTTGATTCAAATTAAACTGTCCATTTATATCATAAGATTCTACAGCCATTCCAAGACCTCTACATTGAATCTCCCCGCGATAAACAGGTAACATCGGATTTCCAAGAGCAAAGCAAGATATTAAATCAGTACCACCAGAGATAGAAGATAGCATCACATCATTTTTTACATCGTTATAAATATAATCATAGTTTTCTTCCACCAAAGGGGATCCTGTAGATAAAATAGCTCTTATTTTATTTAGATTATGATTTTTTTTAGGTGCAACCTTGGCTTCTTGACATGCAGCTATAAACTTTGCACTAGTTCCAAAAACAGTAATATTAAGATCTTCAACAAGTTTCCATAAACTACTTGAATTCGGATAAAATGGAGAGCCTTCATATAATACAATTGTTGAGCCTACCGCAAGTGATGATATTAGCCAATTCCACATCATCCATCCACAGGTAGTAAAATAAAATATGGAGTCTTCTCTATCTAAATCAACATGGAGAATAAGCTCTTTCAAATGCTGAATTAATGTACCTCCAGCACTATGAACAATAGATTTCGGTAATCCAGTGGTGCCAGATGAATACATAATATATAGTGGATAGTCAAAAGGTAACTGTTCAAAGACAAGAGAATCAAAATTATTTCGATCAATAAAATCATCATAGTTACACGTTTCTTTTTTTATTGATGATTTGGAAATATCATCAATAAAAGGAATGATAATAACCTGTTCTAGGCTAGGTAGATCTCCTAATATCCCATTTAATTTATTGGTTAAGTCAAAACTCTTTCCATTATAACGATATCCATTTGTACTAATTAAAAATTTAGGATTTATTTGTTTGAATCGATCCAATACTCCTTTGATTCCAAAATCTGGAGAACAAGAACTCCAAATCGCACCAATGGACGCTGTTGCAAGCATAGCTATTATAGTTTCGGGAATATTTGGAAGGAAGCCAACAACACGATCGCCCTTTTTTAAACCATTCTTTCTAAATGCACTTGCTAATATTTCAACATCCCGATATAATTCGTTGTATGATAAGGTGCGCACTGAAAGATCTTCTCCTTTAAATTGAACAGCAATTTGGTCATCTTTAAATCGTAATAGGTTTTCAGAAAAATTTAATCTTGATCCACTAAACCATTTTGCTCCAGGCATTTTGTTAATATCATCAACTACTTGCGTATAATTCTTAGAGTAGATAAAGTCACTAAAGCTCCACATATTAGACCAAAAATCACTCGCATTATTAATAGACCATTTATATAACTCATCATACGAAACGAAACTTGTTCCATTCGATTCATTAACATAGTTAATAAACTGATACATATTAGTTGATCTAACAGATTTTGGTTTCCAGAGTATTTTTGACATCTTTTTAATAAATAATTGCTATTAAATTATCGTAAACCCTTGAATAGAAAAAAAGAATAATAAATAAGAATTAATGCAACAAATTCTTTCATATTTGTTGATAAATTTGCGTTGTTTATTAAACCAAGAAAATAACTTTTGAAAGTAGCAATTCTAACTGCCGGTGGCTTAGCGCCATGTTTATCTGCATCTATTGGTGCATTATTAGATAACTATTCAAAAGAACTGCCAGAAGCTGAATTGTTTGGTTATTTATATGGATATCAAGGACTTTTAAAAGGGGACTTGTTTCAGTTTCCTACAACTAATGATATGGATGTAAATCAGTTATTTGAGTTTGGTGGAAGTTTATTAGGTAATAGTAGAGTCAAGCTTACCAATGCAGAAGATTGTATACGTAGAGGTTTAGTTGCGGAGGGAGACCTCCCTCTAGAAATAGCAGCTAAACAATTACAAAAAGATAAGATCAATATTTTACATACAATTGGTGGCGATGATACCAATACAATGGCAGCGGCACTATCTAATTATCTTTCAGAAAATAACTATGACCTTACTGTTATAGGATTACCAAAAACTGTTGATAATGACATCATTCCAATTAAACAATCATTGGGTGCTGATACTGCGGCTGATCAAGGATCCATTTTCTTTCAGAATATTGTAAATGAAAATACTTCAAACCCAAAAACTTTTATTATACATGAAGTAATGGGTCGTCATTGCGGGTGGCTAACAGCAGCAACTGCAAAAAAATATCGTGCATCCTTATTAAATAAAGGATTTAATAGTTCGGTTTTATTACATAGAGAAAGCTGGGATATTGATGCTATTTACATACCCGAGATGAAAATTGATTTAAATCAGGAAGCAATTAGATTAAAACATACTATGCATGATAAAGGCAATGTGAATATTTTTATAAGCGAAGGATCCTGCCAAGAAGAAATATTAACTGATATGAAGAACAATAATCAAGAAATTAAAAAGGATGCCTTTGGACATGTCCGTCTTGATAAGATTAATCCTGGTCTATGGTTATCTAATCAATTTTCCTCAAGCATTGGTGCTGAAAAAACTTTAGTTCAAAAGAGTGGTTATTTTTCGCGATCAGCAGCACCAAACAACTTTGATTTGGATTTGATTAAAAATTCTGCAGCGTATGCTGTCGAATGTGCAATGAATCATCAATCAGGAGTTGTTGGATTAGATGAAGATGATAATGATATATTAAGCACTATTAATTTTGATCGGATAAAAGGTGGTAAACCATTTGATACTAATATTGCCTGGTTTCAAGAAATGCTACAGGACATTGGACAAAGTCATTTATGACGCAAACGCATAATTTAATAGAGTTGGCTCCCCATTTTTTGCGTGCTACTGAGCAAGCTGCAATTGCAAGTGGTAAGCTAAGAGGGTGTAATGATAAAAATAAAGCAGATGATGCTGCTGTGAATGCAATGAGGAAAGTATTTGATAGTATTCCTGTTCATGCCAGAGTTGCAATTGGAGAGGGAGAGATGGATAAAGCACCGATGTTATATATTGGAGAAGAAATGGGAATGGGCGTTCACGATTCTTCATTGCCAAAAGTGGATATTGCTGTTGATCCATTAGAATGCACTGCACATTGTGCAGAAAACTTGCCAAACTCTATTTGTGTTCTGTCGGTTGCACCAAGAGGACATTTATTACATGCGCCGGAGTGTTATATGGATAAAATTGCAGGATCTGCTGAACTAAAAGGCCATATATCATTGAATAATTCCGTTGAAAATAATATAAGATCTATATCTTCAGTTACTGGGAAAGAATTAAAAGATATAAAAGTGATTGTTCTGAATCGACCAAGAAACAAAGACACAATCAATACATTGATTGATTTAGGAGTACAGTTAGATTTGATTCAAAATGGAGATATTGTTGGTGCAATGCGCGCAGTCAATGGGGACGCAGATTTATTATTAGGTATTGGTTCGGCACCCGAAGGCGTAATCTCTTCTGTAGCTGTAAAAGGTTTAAATGGAGTATTTCAAGGGAAAATGTGGTTTCATGAAAAGAGCTATCAACAAAAAGTTGAAAAAGTTTTAAATAATGATGCACATAAAATTTGGGATGAAGATAATTTATGCACCTCAAATGATGCTATTTTTGTAGCAACAGGGGTTTGTGATGGTTGGATACCCGGGGTTCAGTATAATGATGATTCAGCAAATACATGGAGCAGAATTATTTATGTTGAAACTGGTGAAGTAAAAACCATCGAATCAGTTCACAGTTTAAAATAAGAGGAAAATATGGATCACTCATCATTAGTAGATATCGCAAATGCAATGGTACAAAAAGGAAAAGGAATCTTAGCTGCAGATGAAAGTACACCCACATGCAAAAAGAGATTTGATAGTATTAATGTGGAAAGCACAGAAGAAAATCGTAATAAATATCGTAATATGTTATTTACGGCAGATGGTATAGAAAATTATATCAGTGGTGTTATACTGTTTGATGAAACTCTTCGTCAAAGCACTATGGAAGGTGGCGTTCCTTTTCCAGATCATTTAACAAAGTTAGGTATTCTACCTGGTATCAAAGTAGATAAAGGGGCAAAACAGTTAGCAAATACAGGCGATGAAAAAATCACAGAAGGGTTGGATGGTTTACGAGATCGTTTAAAAGAATATTATGAGCTTGGTGCACGATTTACTAAATGGCGTGCAGTGATAACTATAGGTGAGAATATGCCAACCCCTTACTGTATGTCTGCAAATGCACATGCCCTAGCTCGGTATGCTGCTTTGTGCCAAGAACAAGGTCTTGTACCAATTGTAGAGCCAGAAATTTTAATGGATGGAACGCATAGCATTGATGAAAGCTATCAACTTACTACAGAAACACTCTATAATGTCTTCTATGAATTAGTTTCTCAAGGTGTAGAACTCGAAGGAATGGTTCTAAAGCCTAATATGGTTTTATCTGGATATGATTGTTCTGAGCAAGCTTCTGTGGAACAGGTTGCTGAAATGACTGTGGATTGTTTTTTAAATACGGTTCCAGCAGCAGTGCCTGGAATTGCTTTCTTATCGGGTGGTCAAAGTGATGAATTAGCTACTGCTCATCTTAATGCAATGAATCAGATCGATAACATACCTTGGAATCTCACATTTTCATATGGACGAGCTTTACAAGCTCCTGCTCTTAAATCCTGGTCAGGAAAAGATAAAAATATATCAAGCGCTCAAGATGCATTTATGAAAAGGGCTAAGTTTAATAGTCTTGCGACTAAAGGTGAGTTTTCTGCTGATATGGAAAAGTAATATTAAATAATGAAAAGGTGTATTTAGAAACTAATCTTCACACCTAATACACTAATAGTATCCCATTTATTATTTTTCAGATTACGTTGTTGCATAAAATATATTGTAGGTTTAAATCTCGTTAAGTTTTTTATCTTGCAACCAATGTACAATCGATTTCTATTGATTTCATTATTAGAAGGATCATAAAACATTTCATCTGCAAGATATGGAATCACTTTTAATGATGTCCACCCATTTCCGATGTCTACAGAAACCATATTGCGATTTCTGAATGATGAACCGGAATCTTTAATTCGATACTCTAAACGAGAACGACCCGTAGTAGAAATTAATCCTCGTTTAAATTTTATTGTAAGTGACCCATGAGGTCGATGCTCTTGTACCCATCCTGAAGACTTTTTCTCAAACACTTCACGAAAATTTGCATATAATGCAATTGATGAATTAAGATAATATTTTAATCCAATATCACCATGAAAATAATAGTTATTCTTTCCAAAACCTTCTGATCGGAAATCATCTTCAAAAGAAATGGATAGTTTATCAGAAAAAGAATGGGATAGTTTTTCTGCATGCCAAAATTGACTTGCAGATAGATTGCATATAATAATAATTAATATGATTATAATATTCATTTTCAATACAATATGGTTTTTTAGATTAAACCTTATTTAAACAATATGTAAATAAATAATTAAGAAGTGTTTTAGAGTAAGGTTTATTTTTGAAATGGGTGTTTTGATAAGTACGCATTGTAATATTGAACTTCTCCTGTTACTTCCTTTCCAGCCCATGAGGGAATATTTACATCTTCTTCTTCATGCTCTAATTCAACTTCTGCTACCCATAAACCATTATTATTTCCATGAAATTCATCTACATCCCAAACTTTACCTTTATAGGGTACCTTATAGCGAGTTTTTTTGATGATTTCACTTACGCATAAATTATTTATCAAATAATCAGCATCTTCTATAGGAATTTCATATTCATGTTCAGATCTACTTATACCAATTTCATGTGATTTTATAGTAATTGTAGCGACTTCACCTTTAATACGTACACGAACAACATTTTTATCATTGATCGCAAGATAACCTTGTCGATATGGAATACCTTCAATATCTGTATTCCAATTTTCCAATTTAACTAAAAATTTACGTTCTATCTCTAATGGCATACTTAATATTCAATAAATATATAATTAATGAAGTTAATAGGCCTGGATAGAAAGGCTCAAGTCCTAAAGGATATCCGCCCGTTATATTTCCCATGATAAACCAAACAACTGCAACTAGTACAGGGTGCACCATTAACTGGATAATATTTTTTGGTAGATTACTTTGATTATGAAAAGTAACTAAAAACGGTATAAGCAACCCCGGAACTATAATTGATCCTGTTACATACCATAATTGCACAACAGATGGAATTGTTATCGCTAAAAGAAGAGCTAAAAATCCCATTACAAATAAACCTTGCTGGACAAAATGTGTTGAATCTTGGTCTGCTTTTTCATTATTAATTGTTGGGGGTGTTTTTATACGCCACATAATATCTCTTCCAAAAGTAATAGCACTTATAAAGCCCAAAGAATCAACTGTTGACATAATTGTAGATAAAATTGCAACAATGAATAAACCAAAAAATATTGGTGGGAGTATTTCATTTCCTAATAGGGGAAATGTATATAATGGTGAAGATACTTCCATTGCTGCTTTAGCATATAAAGCAGTTGTTATTGTTAATATATCAAAGATAAACCAAAATAAAATTGATATTAAAACCCCCTTTTTTGCTGTTTCGGGTGATTGTACAGCAGAACATCGTTGGTAAAAACCTGGATCAACAAATGTCCACATAGCGATAAAAAACCATACCAATATATACTGTGGTTCCATACCGCCTAATGGATCTAAATGAATTGGTGGTAGTTTATCTATTAATTGAATAGGGGACCCATATTCAATCCAGCAAAAGATTAGTAGAATAATGAATCCACTGTACATAAGAATAAACTGGAAAATATCTGTACGAATAATTGATTTAAGACCTCCAGACCAAATGTAGCTTAAGCTTATTACTATGGATAAAACCAGAGACCAACTAAATGAAATATCGGTAAACATTTGCAATAAAATACTAAGACTTAATATATATGGTGCGGGACTAGCAATCACTAGGATGAATAATGCACTTAATATTCCTGCAGTATTTCCATAATAATTATGGAAATGATCTGGTATTGAAATGAATTTTTGCAATGAAATTCTTTTTGCAAGAAAGAAGGCAAAAATTATACCAAATACATAATACGGCATTGCAAGTATGAACCATGTCTGAATTCCATATAAATAGGTATTTTCTCCAAGACCAAGTATTCCACCGTACCAAGTAGCTACTAAACTGGCTACAAATCCTGGAAGGCTTAATCGTCTACCCATGAGCAAATATTCCTCAGGTGAAGATCTGCTTTTCTTGGTTCGGTTAAACCCGATATATATTAATGTGATTACATATATTCCAATAATTATAGAATCAAAAAAATGCATAATTATTCAGGATGAGAACGAAATACCCATATTTTACCAGAGCTATTTATTGTAAAATTATCACTAATTGATTGATTACTTATACCTCTTGATGAAATAGGTAATTCTTCATCTGATAAATTATATTTTAAATTTTCAGTTGATATATCTTGTATATGTTTTACTGGTAAAATGGATACAATTTGATTCTTAAATGATGAAAATATTCTATTCCCTTCATGACACGTAATTGAAAAGTAATCAGTTACATAAGTCAAGTTTATTGCATCACAATATGTTGATAAGAGATATAGGTTTGTAATTGAATGGTCTTCTCTTTGTTGTGAAGCCCCTAAAACATTAATTGTTTTAACATTATTTTTTATACACCATTCAAATGCTTTTTCAAGGTCAGTATTTTCTTGATTGGAATCCTTAATAAATTGACCAGAAAATGCTTTATTATCAATTAGTAGGGAATCCATATCTCCAATGATTACGTTTGGATTTATTCCTTTATCAATTAACAAATTTGCACCTCCATCCGTACAAATAATTGTTTTGGACTCATATAGAATTTGCAAGGGTAATGGGTGATTAGGAAATTGTCCATTAGCAACAATTGTAAAGGGTTTTAATAGTTTAGTGTTTTCCATAAGGTGTTTAATTTTATATTGAAATTACTTCAATTGTTATATTGGAAACTTATAAGAAATTGTTTTGTCGTTGCAACAATAGGTGCTTAATATGATTTATAGAAAATTATAAACAACCAACCACTTCGCAGTTTATTTTTATATACCCAATATGATCTCTAGATTTAAAAAATTTGCGGTTCAGCAATCGATTTATCACCCCAAAAGAACCTTAATCATTTCATTATTTATAACTTTGATAATGGCCACGGGACTAAACCATTTTGTTATTGAAGATGATATGATGAAAATGATTCCAAAAACAGTTAAAACAAGAATAGTATGGGAGGAAGTAAAAGATGAGTTTGGTAATACAGAATTAGTTTTTGTTGCTTTTGGAAATGATAGTATTGATTTGTTTAATAGTGGACCCCTTGCTGATTTATGGGATTTTACTACTCAGTTAGAATTATTACCGGAAGTAGAAGATGTTCGAAGTCTAACAAACTTAAATAAAATGGAAAATGATGACGGGTTTTTATTAATTGATGATTTGGTTGCTAGTCGAGATCTTTCTCAACAACAGATTCAAGAAATAAAGGATTATTTAAATAGAAATGATGACATAAGTAAGAGAGTGATATCCTCAAAAGACAATTTTTTTAATGTTATAGTTATTCCTGATAAGAATATAGCAGATCGCGATGCGGTAGCAAAGATTGTTGAAACTGCAGATAGTTTATTAAATAATTATAGTGTTCATTTCGGCGGACCATCGTATTTAATTGGTGTAGTTGGTGATTTAGTCCGAGACGATGCGTTGTTTTTGATCCGTATTGGTTTACTTTTTATGGTAATTATACTTTTAGCAAGCCTTAGAACCTTTGCTGGAGTGATAATGGTTCTTTTAGTTATTATATTATCATTGGTAGGGATGATGGGCTCAATGGGCTGGATAAGAGGATTGACGGGTTCTGATCGGTTTGCATTCTCAATAATGAATACATCGATGCCAATTATTTTAATGACCATAGCAAATTCAGACAGCGTTCATTTCCTGACAAAGTTCTTTAAAAAACTTAGGTTAAGTGGTGATAAAAAAATAGCCATTGAACAAAGTATAGACTCATTAATGTTACCTATATTTTTAACCAGTTTAACTACCGCAGTTGCTTTTCTTTCATTGATATTTGCGCCAATAGAATACATGACGGGTTATGGAGTTTCAATTGCAATAGGAATATGTTGGGCATGGATTCTATCAGTTACGTTGCTTCCTTCATTAATTATGTTGAAGGAATGGCCCTTGAATTCAAAGGCGGTTATAAAACCCAGTTTTCTTGAAAAACTAGTAAAAAAAACCGGATTTAAGATTGTTAAAATACCTCGAACAATATTAATAAGTAGTTTGCTTATTGTTTCTGTAGGAGTGTATGGAATTAAACTAATTACAACTGAAGTAAATATGATTTCCTTTTTTTCTAAAGGAAATAAAGTAAGAAACAGTCTTGAGTTTCTTGATGATAAAATGCTTGGTTCAATGGATCTTGAATTTTTGATTAATGGAGATTTAAAAGATCCTATACTATTAGAGCAAATTAGTCAATTACAAGATTACTTAGAAAAAAACCCCTATGTTTCTACTAGTGTTTCTATTGCAGATATTATCAAGCAAATGCACCGGACAGTTATGGATGATAATCCTGATTTTGAAGTTATACCTAAGGATCAGAAAAAAGTAAACAATCTATATACAATGTATTCTATGTCTGGCGATCCAGAAGATCTCTCATCATTAGTTGATTACGAATATTCTAAAGCATTATTAACAGCAATTTTGAAAAATCATTCTACTGAACAAAGTGTAAAATTTGTAAATGAAATTGATGATTATGTTGAACAAAACTTTACGAAATACAATAATATTATTCCTACAGGACAACTTGTTGTATTAAAAGATATGGTTGATTTAGTAATCAAATCTTCAGTTATTAGTATTGTAGTATCAATAGTAGTTATATCATTAATTGCATCGTTCTTTTTTCGACATTTTGGTTGGGGATTCTTCGGAGTAATACCATTGTCTGCGGCAGTAATATTGAATTTTGGTTTTATGGGACTTTTAGGGATACATCTAAATCATGTAACGGCTTTATTATCATCTGTCATTATAGGTGTAGGAGTAGATTTTGCGATACATTATATCTCTCAGTATCGTCGATTGGCCAATCAAGAACTTGCAATATCAAAACGAACAACGAGTGTAATTGATGAAGTTGGTTACCCAATTGTGTTGGATGCATTATCGAATATGGCATTTGCCGCATTATTGTTTTCTGAATTTATTCCTTTGAAACATATGGGAGGGCTAATGGTTTTTGCTATGGTATCAACATCATTTGGAACATTAACAATATTGGCATGTACGCTCGAATTAATTAGTCATAAAAAAACATGGATGAATTCTTTATTGGGAAGATGAACTAAATGAAAAATATCTTTATAATATTCACTTCTATTTTATCAATTATATATGCTCAAAATGGTTTGGAAATAGCAACAATGGTTGATAATAGGGAAGTCCCTAAAGATATCATATCAAAGACAACGATGTTGTTAACAAATAGAAAGGAAAAAACAAGAAATTCAACAATACTTTCAAAGTCATCTAATAACGGTTCCAAACAAATTTTATGGTTTTTGGCTCCATCAGATGATAAGGGTGTCGCCTTTTTAAAGATTGAACATGATAATAAATCTGATGAAATGCGTATGTGGCTACCTGCCTTTAAAAAAGTTCGAAGAATATCTTCATCAAAAAAAGGAGATTCATTTATGGGGTCTGATCTTAGCTATGAAGACATGACTAGTAGGTCTTTAGAAGAGAATAGATATAAAAGATTAGAAGATGAAACGTTAGATGGAAAAGATTGTTTTGTTTTAGAAGTATTGCCAAATGATGATATAAAATCAACATATTCTAAACATATTACATGGATTGATAAGGGATCATTAATTGCAGTCAAAGAAGAATCATATGATTTAGGTGGTGGGTTACGCAAAAAAAAGAAATTCTTTTTTGAGTCCATTTCTGGATATGATGTCATCAATAAAATATTTGTTGAAGATATTCAGAAAAATCATACCACTACTTTAACGATGGAAGATATAAAAGTTGACTCAGGATTGGATCAAAGTCTTTTTCAGGAAAAAAATTTAAAACGCTTGCCTAGCAATTAACTTTTTAAACCAATAATGATTCTAAAACGTTTATTATTTATTATGATTTGTCCATTTATATTTGGGCAACTATCCATTAATGGTGCTATTAAACCAATGATCATGTTTAATATATCAGATCAAGACCAAATGAATTTACCTTTTAGATTTGCTCAGTTGCGAATGGGATACACTATAGGGGATTTTGATTTATTAATTAACTCTGCATTGGAACACAGGTGGGGGGAGAATCAAAGCTCAAATTTTATATTAAGAGAAGCATATGCAACTTGGTTTCCTTCTTGGGGAGAGATAAAGTTTGGCAGGCAGATTCATGCTTGGGGTGTGGCTGATGGTAATAATCCAACAGATAATTTAAATCCTTATGATTTTTATTATATGTTTATGCAAGGCGCTGATAGAAAAATAGGTTCTTTATCTTTATCTGTAATTTCTTATTGGAATAATTGGCAGTTAGAAGGTGTGATTATCCCAAGCCATGTCTCGAATAGATTACCATTTAACGAACCAGAATTCCCATTTCAAATTCCTATAGAACCAACTGAATATGAAGATAGAGACAATTCATTAGAGTATGGATTGCAGCTTAAGACAGTTATAGGAGAAACAGATATAGGAATATCTTATTTTGACGGATATGATCGTTCGTTTAGTCTTCTTGGGATTGATACATTTAATATTATACAAGTAAGTCCAAAATTTGGTTATCGTTCTACCTCTGCTATTGGATTGAATATGGTAACTTTTATAAAAGATTTTACTATACGTGTTGAATCAGCATTGTTTAACACTATCAACGATTATGAGGCTAAATGGTATAATTATTTAGATGCCAAGGCAGACTATGTACAATATGTAATTCAAGTTGAATATAGGATGAAGAGTTCAAATACTATAGGAGCTCAAATAATTGGCAATAATGTTCTTAAAGCATCAGGAAATACTTTGGATTTACCAAACATGTATATGACAACATTAAATACCAACAATTTTGTTCCTGGAATGGGAACTCCTTTTGCAATGATTTCAAATAAATCGTTATTAGTTATTGGAAGCAATAGATTCTTTGATGATGATCTTGAACTTAATTATAATCTATTATTCAATATGGAGAACCCCGGACAATTATTTGGATTAAGTCTTGAATATTTATTAAGTGATGATTGGTTTATTAATGTATCTGCAAGTTATTTTATTGGAAATAATGATCCCATAAATAGATTTGAACAATTAGAAGATTATTCTAATACACAGTTTCAGTTATCGTATACTTTCTAAAAAATATTTACTATCAATATTTCCAATTAAATAGTTAAAATAAGTTGTGAAGAAAGCAATCGTACTACTTAGTGGGGGCCTAGATTCTACTACTGTTTTAGCTGCAGCAATAAACAAGGGATTTGATATTATATCTTTATCATTCAATTATGGTCAACGGCATAATTATGAAATTCAATGCGCAAGAGAAATAGCCTCTTCCTATAATGTAATTAAGCATCAAATTGCAAATATAGATTTAGGAGCTATTGGTGGTTCTGCATTAACAGATGATATTGATGTTCCCAAAAATCGAGATACAGTTGAAATGGATTCAGAAATTCCTATTACTTACGTACCTGCAAGAAATACAATATTTTTATCATATGCATTAGCACTAGCGGAGGTGGAAAATACCTTTCATATCTTTATTGGTGTTAATGCGCTTGATTATAGCGGCTATCCTGATTGCAGACCAGAGTATATAGAATCTTTTCAGAAAATGGCAAGATTAGCCACAAAATCTGGTGTAGAAGAGACAGAACAATTAATAATACATACTCCGTTAATTGATTTAAAAAAATCAGAAATAATTAAACTTGGGATTGAATTAGGAGTTGATTACTCTAAAACACATAGTTGCTATGATCCTTTAGCAAAAGACGAACCGTGCGGTAAATGTGACGCATGTATATTGCGAATTAAAGGATTTTTAGATGCAGGAACTTCTGACCCGTTGAATTATCCAGATATTTAACAATGTCATATAAAATAAAAGAAACGTATTTAACCATTCAAGGAGAGGGCGCACATGCTGGACGTGTGGCCATCTTTTGTAGGTTTACTGGTTGCAATCTATGGAGTGGGCATGAGAAGGATCGACAAGAAGCTACTTGTAAATTTTGTGATACTGATTTTGTTGGAACAGATGGTTCTGGAGGTGGTACATTTAAAAATCATGAACAGTTATCAGATCATATTTTATCTTTTTGGAATTCCAGCGATAAACCTTTTATTGTTTTTACAGGAGGAGAACCTTTACTGCAATTGGATAAAAAGTTGATTTTATATCTTAAAAGTAAAGATGCTCAGATAGCTATAGAGACGAATGGAACAATAGATCCCCCTCAAGGAATTGATTGGATTTGCGTCAGCCCAAAAAAGGATACTGAATTATTAATAAAAAAAGGGAATGAATTAAAAATTGTTTATCCACAAGAAGATTTAGATCCAAGCATCTATTTAGACTTAGATTTCGATGTATTTTCACTACAACCGATGGATGATTCAAATTATGATAATAACCTGAATAAAACTTTGGAGTACTGTACTGCCAACCCACATTGGAGATTAAGTCTTCAAATGCACAAGTATTTACAGATACCATAAACTAGATATGGACATATATAAAAAGTTCTCATTTGATTCTGCCCATTATTTGCCCAACTTACCAGATGATCATAAATGTAAGCGCATGCATGGTCATACGTTTAATTTGGAAATTCATATATCTGGTCCGATTGATCAAAAAATAGGATGGATAATGGATTTTGGGGATGTAAAAAAAGTTTGCGATCCTATTATAAATCAACTTGACCATATTGTATTAAATGATGTTCCGGGACTTGAAAATCCAACAAGTGAAAATTTAGCGACATGGATATGGGAAAAAGTTCATCCTAAACTTCCACAATTGAAAAAAATAGTCGTAAGTGAAACTTGTAGTACAGGTTGTATTTATAAGGGGGATTAATTTTTTTTGCTTATTTATAATTTATTTACATACATAAAATAAATTACCGTACATGAAAAATATATTAATTGTAGATGACGAACCAGATATTCGAGAAATTTTACGGTATAATTTAGAAAAAGCTGGTTTTAATATTACCGAAGCATCAAGCGGAGATGATGCATTAAATAAATTATCAAAAGATCTTGATCTTGCTATTCTTGATATTATGATGCCAGGTAATGATGGATACGAAGTTTGTAAAAAAATTCGTGAACAAGGTAATACATTACCTATAATATTTTTAACTGCAATGGATCGTGAATTTGATGAAGTACGAGGCCTAGAAGTTGGTGGCGATGATTATGTTAAGAAACCATTTAGTCCCAAAATGTTGATTGCAAGGATAAATGCTATTTTACGTAGAGTCGATCAAATTAATTCTAAAGGAACTAGTATTAGCTTTGGAGATCTTGAGATCAACACCCTAACATATATTGCTAAATTAGAGGATAATGAATTGCATCTACCAAGAAAAGAATTTGAACTATTAGCTTATTTTATGAATCAACCTAATATTATTTTTACTCGTGAGGAGCTTCTATCACGTATATGGGAAGAAGATGTATTTGTTATTGATCGTACCATTGACGTGCATATTAATCGAATTAGATCCAAATTAGGTATATATAAAAATTGGATCGAAACGGTAAAAGGCGTTGGGTATCGTTTCCGTCCTAAAATTTAAAGAGATTACCATATAATGCTATGAGACGGATACAATATAGATTATTGGCCATAATTATCTTTATAGGTGTAATAGCCATGATTGCTCCTATTGTATATACAAAGTCACTAGCTTTAAATCAGGCCAAAGATTCGATAGTTGAAAAACTTAGATCTCATTCCAAGACATTTATAGTTTATTCCAATAGTAGCGAAAAAGATACTTTTCAAAAAATGGCAGAAGAATATTCTATCGCTTCCAAACTTAGAGTGACTTTAATTGCAGCTGATGGCACGGTTATTGGCGAATCATCATTGCCAATGGATCAATTATTGCAAATGGATAATCATTTATCTAGACCAGAGGTTGTTGATGCAAAAGATGAAAACGAGGGTTATGCTTCAAGATATAGTAACACTTTAAAAACAGAGTTTATTTATTTTGTTAAGCAGGTTGATCAAAATCAATTTGGATTCAAATACATTAGAATTGCACAGTCATTAAAATCAGTAGAAAATTTGGCAACTAAATATCGTGAATTTTATTATCTCATTATTGCCATTATTATTTTTGTAATTATAATAGCATGGTTTGTTTTAAAAAGTTGGTTAACAGATCCAATTTCAGAGCTTACAAAAGCAGCTAGTGACATCAGTCAAGGAGATCTTAAAAGGAGAGTCGCTATAAGGACTGGAGTTATTGAAATTGATGAGCTAGCAGACAATATGAATAAAATGACTATTGCACTTGAAAGAGGATACACAGGAATTAAACGGATGGAGAAAGTGAGATCGGAGTTTCTTGGAAACGTTACGCATGAATTAAAAACACCTATTTCATCTATTTCGGGTTATATAGAAACTTTATTAGAGGGCGCTATAAATGATAAAACAGTGAATATTGGTTTTCTAGAAAGAGCACTTGAGAATGCCCATCGCTTAGAAGAATTAGTAACGGATCTAGTAGAAATATCAAGAATAGAAACAGGTGAGTTAAAAATGAATTTCGAGTATTTTAATATATTTGACATTCTAAAAAATCTCATAAAAGATGCTAAGCAGAGGAATACGAACAAAAAAATAAAAATTGATCTTGATCTTCCTGATAAAAAACTTTTTGTATATGGTGATAAAAGTCGATTAGATCAAGTTATATCTAATTTATTATCTAATTCTTTGCGATATACAGATGAGGGATATATTAAAGTGAAAGCAAATCGAAGAGATGATGAAATAGTATTTTCAATTATTGATACAGGAATAGGTATTACTCAAAAAGCTATAAAAAGAATTTTTGAAAGATTTTATAGAACTGATAAAGCAAGAGATAGACAAAAAGGGGGTACAGGACTTGGGCTTTCAATAGCTAAGCATATTATTGAAGCTCATGGGTCTAAAGTTTATGTGGATACTGTGGAAGGGAAGGGCTCTACTTTTTCTTTTGGAGTTACAACAATAAATCCAGAAAAATAATTATAATAGATATTTTTTAAGACTGATATCCAATGGAATCAATAGGATTAATTACAGTGGTTGTAATATTTTTTAAATGACTCCCAATACGTTTTAAATAACGAGCGTATAATACTATAGCCGCAGATTCTGAACCAGATTCAATATTTAATTCACCAGAAATTATATTGTTAACAATACGGTCAGATGCAGTCGTAACCTGTTTCTTGAATCCTTTAATTAATTTGGAAGCAAGCTCAACATCTTCTGTCTTAATTGCATCTACCGTTTTGTCAAATCGTGATTTTACCACCTGTTCGATCTCATGCAATTCAGGATGTAAGATTTTAGTATTTAGTTTTTCAGGATAGTAAATGGCTAGATCAAGAATATTTTTAGAATAATCACCTATTCTTTCTATATCAACAACCATATTCATAAGAACCATAATACTAGAGATATCATTAATATTATTTTGTAAAGAAAAATGTGTTATGATTTTTCTTCTCACCTCTCGTTGATATTTATTTATTTCCTTATCTCTATTTTTCAATTGTTTTAATACAGATAAATTTTCTTGTTTTTTTGACTTTTTAACAGCTTTAACAAACATATTGTGTGAAAGGTCAAGCATCTCTAAAGATTGTTCCCACGCCTCAGATAACAAATCTTCTTTACGCCATACAGATAAGATTTCAGTAAATATTGACATAATCTAACTCCCTAAAAAAATGATAAATAATGGTAAACCAAAGAAAATAATTAATAAATAAATGATGGGTATAAATTTATTTCGCAATGAAATAAGCGAGACACGTTCAGCAAGTCTTATTGGTATATCTCTTAGCAATGGGTTGGCATATATAATCAAAATCCCAAATATATTAAAAAATAGATGACTGAATGCAGCAACTAAAGCAGTTACATTAAGAGTTAATGAAGCTAATAATGCTGTTACTGTTGTCCCAATATTTGCACCAATAGTGAATGGATATATTTGTCTTAGCGTAAGTACTCCAGCACCAGCTAATGGTACAACAGTAGATGTAGTAATTGATGAACTCTGAACTAAGATAGTCAATAATATCCCAAATAATATTGCTCGGATTGGTGTTGTAAATATATACTTGTCAAAAAAGTGTTCAACACGACTAAGAACCAAACTTCTAAGTAATTTAACAATCCCGTAAAGCATACCAAATGTTAATAAAACACTAATTAATATTAAAAAAGTAGTATTGTCGAAAGTAATTGCTTCTAATTGTTTTGCCCCCCATTTAATAGCTTTCTTAATTGGGCTATTAAACACTTCATCCGCACTTATAGTTCCAAAGAGGAGTATTCCGAGTCCAGTAGCTGCTTTTTCAAGAAACCCAAATGCTATTTCTAGTGGAAATAGAATTAATACGGATAGCATATTGAAAAAATCATGAACTGTTGAAGCTGAGAATGCTCTTTGAAATTCTTTATCACGATTTACATAACCAATGGAAATAATTGTATTCGTTACAGTTGTTCCAATATTTGCGCCCATAATCATTGGTATCGCACCAGATAAAGTCAATGCTCCTCCACTGACCATTCCAACGATAAGAGAAGTTGTTGTGGAAGAACTTTGAAATAGTGTGGTGGAAAGAATACCTATAAATAACGCAGTTAGGGGATTACTTGTTGTAGTCATTACAGTTTTTGCAAAATCACCACCCAGTAATTTGATACCCATTGATAGTCCATTAATGCCCACCAAGAATAAATACAAGGCGCTAAACACGCCGATAATTTTTAGAATGATTTTATATTTTTCGTTTTCCAAAATTTTAAGATCTTGATTAAATAATTTTAAATATATCTTATCAAGTCATTTTAGATATTATCTATCTTGTAGGAACATGTAAAATAAACAAATTGTAAACAGATTAATGTAATAGGTAAGATAAATAATTTAAGAAACGAATTTATTCGTGTGCTTTTATTTTAAAAAGAAACTCATATTGTTCTTTTGTAAGATTATTAAATGTAACACCCTTTATCGTTATTTTGTATTCTTCAAGTTCTTTAAAATAACGTTTAGCTTTTACTTTCTTTTTATCAGTGTAATCCACTCTTTTCAATACGTAACGCATTGTATTCAATCGCGCAATCATCTTATTATCACTGTTGATTAATATCCAAGGTGCATGTTTTGTTGAAGTTTGTTCAAACATCTGTTCCTTATAGCGAGTGTATAAATGCCATTGTTCCAACGCTTTTAAATCATTATTAGTGACCTTCCAATATTTCAATTCACTGCTTTGTCTAAGGAAAAATCTATATTTTTGTGTTTCTTGGGAGACTGATAAATAAAATTTGAAAAGAATCAATCCTTCATCGATTAATTTTTTTTCCCAAGCATTAACTCTATTCATAAAATAATAATATTGGTTTTTAGAACAGTAACCCATCGTAGGTTGTATCACAGCACGTGAATACCAAGATCGATCAAAGAAGACTATTTCTCCTTCTTTGGGAAGGTGTTTTTTATAGGTATGTAACCAGTTTCCATGTTCTGTTTTTGTTGGCACACCTAATTCAACAACTCTTGTATTCCTGGGTATCATATGCTGAATAAACCTTTTGATAGTTGAACCTTTACCTGCAGCATCACGACCCTCGAGTACAATTGCGATTTTCTTTTTTTCTTTAATCATCCATTCCTGCATTTTCAGCAGTTCAACTTGTAACCTGTATTTTTCTTTATTATACAGAGTTGATGGAATATTTTTGTATTCCGTATGGTTATATATTATAAGAGGGTTTTTCATTAATTGCTCATTCTATTTGAAACTATAAAAAATAGGATTATCCCCTGATATTAATGATATTGGTTATTTATAAAAACCTAAATCATAGGATACAATATTTGATTCTTCAACCTTGAGAGTATTGCAAACAAAAATTATTTATGATTGCCAAGGACCAGTTATTGCTAGCGTTAATCCAGGCAATTGAATGTTTACAAATAGGATTGTGCCATCTGGTGAGAAAACAGATCCTGCAAATTCTTTACTATTTAAAGCATTTTTAGCCAATTTATAAATAGCACCATCTGGTTTAATGCCAAGTAAAAAGTCCGTCCCTTTACCATCTTCGCATATAATCATGTCTCCCCATGGTGCAACTGTGATATTATCACACATATCCATAATTTCACTATCAACTGGTTCTACAAGAAGTTCTAACTTTCCAGGTTCATCATTTTCGTTACTTTTTCCTTCATATTGGCTTGGTGTGTAAACATATATTTGCCCTAGTTTCTTTCCCCCTCCACTTGTGCATGTAAAATAGATTTTCCCCTTATCGAACCACATTCCTTCTCCACGGGCAAAAATTGCAGCCCCATTTTTTGATCCGCGAAATCGTAAGTCATTTTCTGGACTTTCTACATTATCAAGTGTTACCCATTCAATATCATATGACTTTTTTAATTGAATGTTCGTTTCACCCCAATTTCTAGTATCCATTGAATGCTCTGATTTAAAACATAGCGCTTGTAAAACGCCGCCTTTATGAAATTTTCCATTCATATTTGGTATAAAACGATAAATAAGACCATTCCCTTCATCTTCAGTTTGATAGGCGATGCCAGTTCGTGGATCTATGGCAACAGCTTCATGAGAAAACCGACCCATGCTTTTTAAGGGGACTGGTTTTGTAAGTTTAGGCATCTCTGATGCTGGTACTTCAAAATTATAGCCATGATTCTTTTGCCAGTCTTCACCAACTTGTGTTTCAGTTTCTTCACAACTTATCCAACTTCGCCATGGAGTTGGTCCTCCAGAGCAGTTAATTATAGTTCCTGCTAAGCTTAGAAACTGTCGCACAACCTTTTTTCGGATAGGATCATATACTATTGTTGTTGTACCTCCTTGACCAGGAATACCATTATTACCAATATCATATATTAATTTTTTATCAACTTTATTCAATAGCTCTAGGTTGGAGCCAAATGGACCTCCCAATAAATGAGATTCACCACCGAGTTCATGATTTCGAATTATTATTATGTTACCATTAGATCCATTAAATACAGCCATTCCATCATGAGCAGCTGGGACAAGAAGACCATCGTCCATCTTTTCATTATATTGGGAGAAAACGCTATAAGAAAATCCTTTAGGTAAATCTAAAATCCCATTGGGGTCTTTTATTAAAGGGCCATATCCTTTCTTGTATTTCTGATCAAGTAGATGATTAATCGTGGATGTGTTTGCTAAAGCTTGTCCAAATCCTGAAACTGCGAGTGAAAAAGCTCCAAATTGTTTTATAAAATGTCGTCGATTAACCATCTATATTAATTACGTAGTGGTTTACCTTTTTTTAACATAAAGCGTATGCGGTCTTGCGATAATTTTTCACCTGCAAGTGAAACAAAAGCTTCCCGTTCGATATCTAGCATATACTGTTCGTCTACAGATTTTGTCAAGCCAGCCTTTTCACCGCCAGTTAGCACATAAGCTAATTTATTTGCAATTAATTCATCATGCCCAGAGATTTTCCCTTGCGCTTTCAATCCTTTTACTACAGTAGCTATAGCTGTTCTTCCACCTGCCCCAGGAAGTTTTAAATCATCACGATATTTTGGTGGTTTATATCCATCAATTAATTCAAGAGCTTTTTGTTTTGCAGCCCAAATCCGATGATCATTATTTAATATTATTGTATCTGATTTTAATAGATATCCTAAGTGTTTTGCTTCTTCAGCGCTTGTAGCTACCTTAGCAAATCCAACTGTTTCAAATGCCTTTTGAACTACTTGAAAGGCATTCATCCTGCCACTACTATTTGAATTTTCCATTAAGTTTAATAAGATGCGTAAGTTTCCACCTGCTCCAGGTATTAGCCCAACTCCTACTTCTACTGCGCCAATATAAAGCTCTCCAAGAGCTACGCGATGAGATGCGGGCGCGACTAATTCAAATCCCCCACCTAATGTAAGATGGAAGGGGGCTGCAACAATTGGGGACTCAAAAAAGCGCATTCTTTGAGTTACATCTTGTAGAATTTTTGTTCTAGCTCCAATAGTTTCATAATCATTGCTTTCACAATATTGGATTATTCCATTCAAATTTGCACCTGCACAAAAATTGATTCCCTGATGCCCAACCACCATTGCCTTAAACTTACCTGCTTCAACTAAATCCAACCCATCTACAAGAGTTTGAATCATAGATCCATCTATTGGGTTCAATGTCGATTGTAAGATAGAATGAAACTCACAGCATAATACTCCGTCCCCTATATCTACCAAACTTGCACTCCAGCCTCGTTTAACAAGACTTCCTTTAGATTTTTCTACAATTATATTGAGAGATTTTTCTTTGCCTTTTGATGGTTGTATTGATTTACTATTAAAATCAAAAAATGTTTTTGTGCCATTGTCAAAATTATGGAAAGATTTTTGTCCACTGTCTATCATGTCAATTACCCATTGAGGAACAGACTTGCCATCTGCAACCATGCGCTCAACAGAACTTTCTACTCCAATAGCATCCCATGCTTCAAAAGGACCCAATTCCCATCCATAACCCCACTTCATTGCATTATCAACATTAACAATATCATCACTTATTTCAGGGATACGATTCGCAGCATAAATAAGCGAGTCTGATGTTATTTCCCAAAAATATTTCCCTGCTTTATCGCCACTTGTTGCTAATGCCTTTAATCGTCCACCAACACTTTGGCGATCTTTTGCTAGACGAAAGCCATCAAATCTTACTCGTTTTTGAGGACCATATTCACCTGTTTTAAGGTCAGCTGAAAGTATTCCATCATCTGTTTTTTTATAGAAACCAGCTTTAGTTTTTTGTCCTAATTTTCCAGCATCAATAAGTGTTTGAAGGATTTCTGGCGCTTTAAGAATATCTCGAGCTTCATCGTTTGGTAAATTATTATAGCTTGTTGCTGATACATTCGCATGTACATCTAACCCTACTATATCAGTAGTACGAAATACTCCACTTTTTGGGCGACCAACAATTGTTCCTGTTAGTTTATCAACTTCTTCACATGTTAATCCCATTTTAATAGCTAATTTTATTGCATTATTTCCGCCATGAACGCCAATGCGGTTTCCAATAAAATTCGGAGTATCCTTTGCATGGACAATTCCTTTTCCTAAAACGTTTTCTCCAAATATTGCCATATCATTATAAATATCATCTGATGTATCAGGCCCTTTTACTAATTCTAATAATCTCATATATCTAGGAGGATTAAAAAAGTGTGTAATTAGAAATCTGCTTTTCACATCATCAGACATGACTTGCGTTAAATCTCCTAATGGAATGCCAGATGTATTAGAACTAATAATTGCGGTATTTTTTATATAATCTGCAATATTATTATACACTTTATGTTTTATATCAAGATTTTCAGCAACCGCTTCAACAATCCAATCTGCATCCTTAACCTTATCAAGATGGTCATCGTAGTTGCATGCTTCAATTAGTGATGCATTTTTTGGTTTATATAAAGGCGCTGGTTTTAATGTTGTTAGTATCTCAACTCCTTTTTCAGCCAGTTCTTGCGATATATCAAATAAACAGGATGGGATACCTGCATTTGCAAGATGACCTGCAATTTGCGCGCCCATTGTACCTGCCCCTAATACGGCAACTTTTTCAATATTTTGACTCATAATTTCCTCTTATAGTTAGTCATAACGTATTTCTCATTCTAACAATTTCTTCTAACAAAATTCAATCATACATATTTATACATAACCCAAAAATGGCTAAAACTTCCGGCCATGACCATTATATGCCATATTTCATGAAACCCAAATCCTTTAAGCGGTGATTTTCGCCGATCCAATGCATAGAAAACGACACCACCGGAATAAAATATTCCACCGATAAATAACCATATTAACGCACCCATTTGCAAGTGTGTAAATAGTGGCCAAATAGCAATAATACATAACCAGCCCATAAACACATAATAAACAGTGGAAAACCAATTCGAAAATTTGAATTGGAAAAATTTCCAGAGGATACCAAAGACAGCTAAACCCCAAACAATACCAAACAGACTCCAGCCCCAGGGCCCCCGCAATGGAATTAGGCAGATGGGAGTATATGTGGATGCTATTAATACATAAATCATTATGTGGTCAAAACGCTTCAGAATAGATTCTGCTCGACCTGAAACAGGGATCCAATGATACAGTGTGCTTGCAGTGTATAGCAAAAAAAGACCTGTACCAAAGATTGAAAATGATACGATCTTCCAAGGATCCACAGGATTAACTGCTTTTAGAATTAGCAACACTAAAGCGACAATAGACAGAATGGCGCCAATGCTATGCGTCAAACCGCTCATGGGGTCTTTCAAGTATTTGATCATGTACTCATTATCGTTTTATGATTGTGGCGATTCCCTGTCCGCTACCGATGCACATGGTTGCTAATCCTGTATGAGTATTCTGCTGTTCCATTACATTTAAGAGTGTTGTAATAATTCTAGCACCAGAACAGCCAAGAGGGTGTCCTAATGCAATTGCACCACCATTTAAATTGATTTTATTTTCATCCCATCCTCCTTTGCGTATTACATATAAGGCTTGAGCTGCAAATGCTTCATTTAATTCAATCGTTTCAACATCATCCATCTTCAGTCCTGCCTTTTTTAATGCTTTTTCAACAGCAGGAAGAGGACCCATGCCCATACGGTCCCAGTGAACACCAGAGACAGCTCGCGAAACAAACTCTGCTCGAGTTTTAAGCCCATGTTCAGAAGCAAAGGATTCGCTTGAAATAAGCATAGCAGACGCTCCTACAGAAATGGGGCTACTTGTAGCAGCAGTGATAGATCCATTCTCAATAAACGCAGGGTTTAAACTTTTAATTTTTTCGAGATCAGGATCCCTTGGTCCGTCATCTTTGTCCACAGTATATTCGCCGTATTTATCAACAGGAATTATTTCATTTTCAAATTTACCTTTTTTAATTGCCTCTAAAGCTTTTTTATGTGAATTGATAGCAAACTCTTCTTGATCATCTCTAGATATATTTAAATCATTTGCCAAATTTTCTGCAGTTTCTCCCATTCCTATATAGAATTCTTGCTCAGCAAGCTCTGGATGGAAATCAGGAGCAAAGCCACCCATTGGAACAGAAAACATATCTTCAACTCCAGCAGCAATACCCAAATCAATATCTCCACTTTCAATAGCTGTGCTCACTTGATGCGCTGCATCCATTGATGATCCACAAAACCTATTAACCACTTTGCCAGTAGATTCTATAGGCATACCTGCGAGTACCCCCACAGATTTGCCAATAATATGGCCCTGAGGCCCTTCAGGATACGCGCACCCTACAATTACATCTTCTACCATTTCAGATTTTACAGAATTATTTCTGTCTAATAATCCTTTTACTACTTGACCTGCAAGATCATCAGGTCGAATGCCAATCATTGGGCCATTCTTTAAACCAATGGGTGATCGCACTGCATCAATTATAACTGATTTACTCATTTTTTACTCCTAGTATGGATAAGCGTTTTTAGAATATGCGTATTCCGCAACTTTTGTTTTTAATCCAAGTGTATTTGTTGCCAAATACATTCTATCTCTAAATGAATTTAGCTTTTCATGAATAACAGGGTTCAAGTCTCCATTATAGATAGCCTTTAGAGCTTTTTCTGCATCTGGAATCATTCTTTGACTCATTTCAGCAACAAATATTTTTGCTATATACTCAACACATTTATCTTTTGATGATATAGCATGCATTTTCTTGGCTCGAAGAATTGTGCTTTCAGCAACATAAATATCCATAAATATATTGGCCAATATATCTGCTATTTGCTGTTGATGCTTTAAGTCTTGTGCAAATTCACACAATCCTTCATCCAGCAAGAAAAGGGCTAGTCTTTTTGCAGTTTCTACTACATTGCTTTCTGGTAAGAGTGTATCATTTTTATCTTCTAATTTACCATTACTCATAAACTTTTCAATATCTCTAATAGATTGTTGAATAGGAAGTTCTTCCATAAGAGATTTTTTCATGATATATCCAGTGATAATCTGGCGATTTATTTCATTTGTTCCTTCCCAGATGCGATCGATTCGGGAATCACGATATAGCCTTGCCATGTTGTATTCTTCTATGAATCCATAGCCACCCATCATTTGTAATCCGCTATCAATGACCCTGCCATTCATTTCACTACAATACACCTTGGCCATGGAGGTTTCAATAGCATATTTTTCCATTGCCTCCCCCATCATGATATAATAGTTGGGATCTGTCTTATCAAGATCATCAACTGCATCCTGGATCATGCCGACTGTTCTGTAGGTCATACAATCAGCAGAAAATGTCCCAACTATCATATCGGCAACTTTTCCGATAGTAGTATCAAATTGTGCAATTGGCTTGCCAAATTGACGTCTTTCCATAATATATTCAATAGAGGCACTTGTAGTTAACTTTAAACCGCCGAGCAGTGAGGCAGCCATCTTAAAACGGCCCATATTCAATACATTAAAGGCGATGTGGTGACCTTTGCCAACTTCGTAAAGGAGGTTTTCAACAGGAACTTTAGCATCTTGAAAGATCAAAGGAGTTGTTGATGATCCTCTCATTCCCATTTTATCATATTCAGGTCCTTGCGTAAATCCAGGAGTATTTCTTTCCACGATAAAAGCAGTAAACTTTTCTCCATCTACTTTAGCAAATACTGTATAAACATCCGCCCAACCCCCATTGGTAATAAATACCTTTTCACCATTTAATATATAGTGTTTTCCATCATCAGAAAGTACAGCAGTTGTTTTTGCGGAGAGAGCATCTGATCCTGCTGATGGTTCAGTTAAACCGTAAGCACCAATAGATGTACCATCTGTCAATCTTGGTAAATACTTTTCTTTTTGCGCAGGAGTGCCAAACCATACAATTGGTAATGATCCGATACCTAAATTTGTGGACCAGGTAACAACAAAAGATGAGCATTCGGAATAAGAGGAGGATTCGGCAACTATTGCTCCTGTTATTTTATCTAATTCCATACCGCCATATTCTTCAGGGACTTCAACACCCATAAGGCCTAATTCTCCTGCTTTTTTAAGAAGAGAGAATGTTAGTTCTTTATCCTTTTTTTCCAGTTGATCTTTAACTGGAGCAATTGCTTCTTTACAAAAACCTTTAACCATTGACTCAATTTCTTTGTGTTCATCGGTAAAGTCCTCGCGTGAAAAAATTGTTGACTCGTTAATAGGTGTCGTTAAGAAACTTCCTCCAGTAATTTTGTTTAAAGTATCTTGTTCCATTTATTTAACTCCTTTAATAATTATTTTTTCTTTAATAGACCCGCAAGAATGAAATCCCCTAGAGTATTAAAATATTCTCTAGCACTGACACCGTGACCATCGAATAGCGTGAACCAATTAATTGTTTCAATATTCATCATAATTGATAAAGCTGCGATCCTTGTATTTACATTTTTGAATTCCCCAGTATTTTTTCCATTAGAAATAATTGATTCAATTACTTCTAAGAAGGAAGCATATACTTTTTGCAGTTTATTATGAAAGTCATCATCTTTTTGAGCCATAGACCAAAACTCTGTCAAAGCTTTAAATGGCTGAGGGTCTTTTTCATATTCATCAATAAAATAATTCAACAATTTTTTTAATTGGAGGGATGCTTTCTGATCTTTTTCAATAATTTTTGAGACCATATCGCTGTAGCGCATAACCCAGTAGTTTACAAGATCTAGATAAAGATCTTTTTTACTTTTATAATACCAATAAATCGCACCTTTGCTCATGTTTGAAGATTTTACCACATCATCCATACGGCTATTTTCATACCCATTTTGAGTAATCACTTCCATAGCAGCATCCAAAATCTGGTTTTTTCTTAAATCTTGTTTTATAGTGTTCATAAAATAAACCGACTGGTCGGTCTATTTTAAATGATGTTCATTGTTTTCGCAAGAAAATTTATTATGCCTTAATCTAAACAATGGATTACATTTAAATATATCATAGGGTATGCTTAATTATGATTCGAATGATTAAAATAATTGTTACATTATTATTAATATTGCCAGTTAAATTTTATCAAATACTATTATCACCTTTATTTTCTCAATCTTGTAGATTTGAACCAACCTGTTCAAATTATTTTATCCAAGCATTAAAAGTTTATGGTCCCATATATGGTTTTTGGTTAGCTATAGTACGTATTAGTAAGTGTCATCCATGGGGTGGATATGGATATGATCCTGTCCCTGATAAAGAATAGCAACAATTATTTATAATTACGATTGTTGATAAAATAACAAGCAAAATGTATTTTCAATAGTGCGCTTTGATCATATTTTATTAATGATTCTTATATCCTGTTCAAAACCTCCAATGCCAGTCCCTGAAACCCCAACAAAAATTTCTCACCCAACATTGAATATATCATCTCCACTTTCAGAAGGAGTTATCAATCAGTATGATGTATGGCAATTTTTGAAGCAGAAACCTTTGGAGACTGAAGTGTTTGATTTATTAGGTTTGCCAGATTCTATATGGATTTCAGATAATGAGAAATACAAAATATTATATTATTATGTTGAATTTCTTGATGATTATAATTCTGTTGAAATAAATATAAACACATTGAAGGTAAATGGTTTTGAATGGGATTAACATAATAAATAAAAGATGAAAATTGATTTAACAGGAAGGACTGCTTTAGTATGCGGAAGTACCCAGGGTATTGGTAAAGAGTCTGCTATCCAATTGGCAAAAAGTGGTGCAAGAGTAATTCTTGCAGCTCGTAATGAAGATAAGCTTCAGAAGATTAAACTAGAATTGGATAGCATTAATCAACAAAATAATGATTTTATATGTGCAGATTTTGATAATAATAAATTATTATATAATGAAGTGAAAGAGTATGTATCTGATAAAAAAACTATTCATATATTGGTTAATAATTCAGGAGGGCCATCGCCAGGTTCAGTTATCGATTCAAATTCCAAGCAGTTTAATGAGGCTTTTAATAGGCATTTAATTAATAATCATAATCTTTCAAAACTATTAATTCCTGGTATGAAATCTGATTCTTTTGGAAGAATAATAAATATTATATCTATTTCTGTTAAGCAGCCAATTCCAGATCTTGGCGTGTCCAATACTATACGTGGAGCAGTAGCTAGTTGGGCAAAAACCTTATCTTATGAAGTTGCTTCTTACGGAATTACAGTTAATAATATTTTACCGGGATTTACAAATACTGAAAGATTAAAATCTCTAATTAAAGACATTGCAGAAAAGCATAACCGTTCAGTAAATGAAGTTGCTAAAGAGATGGAGAGCTCTGTTCCATCTAATAGATTTGCAGAGCCTTCTGAGACTGCAGCTGCAGTCACTTTTTTAGCATCAGATCAAGCTAGTTATATCAATGGAATTAATCTTCCGGTTGATGGGGGAAGAACGCAATCACTTTGAAAAATATTAGATAATAAATATGGTAAAGAAATTCAAAAATCTAATTTTTTTTTTCATATTAATAGTATTCTGAGTTGAACAAGCTACTAGCATATAGTAAACTCAAACCCTAAATGGCTCCCTATTCATATAAATTAGCACCATCAGTTTTATCTGCTGATTTTGGTGATCTGTGTGGTGCTATGGATATTTGCCATAGGGGTGGCGCTCATTGGGTTCATATTGATGTAATGGATAATCAATTTGTCCCGAACCTTACTATTGGCCCTCCTGTAGTTAAATCATTAAGAGGTCATACCGATAAATTTTTAGATGTTCATATGATGGTTGTTAATCCTGAAAAGCTTGTAGAGCCTTTTGCGAGAGCTGGCGCAGATGGAATTACATTCCATATAGAAGCTACAGATAATCCAAATGATGTAATTAATCTCATTAGATCTACAGGGAAGCAAGTGGGCATATCATTAAAACCTGGTACTAGTTTAGATTCTATAGAACCTTACCTTGATAAGGTAGATTTGGTCTTAATTATGAGCGTGGAACCAGGGTTTGGCGGTCAAGGATATTTACCAGAGTCATCAGATAAGATCAAAGAATTAAAATCGCGATTAAATGAAATGTGTCTTGATAGAGTAATTATTGAAGTTGATGGTGGAGTAAAATTAAATAATATGAAAGAAATTGTTGATGCTGGCGCAAATGTATTAGTCGCTGGATCAGCGGTGTTTGGTGAAAAAGATCCAGTTCAAACAATTAAGGATTTTTATGCCCTCATATAAAGATATAAGTTCTTTTTCTACTTGGCCTGAAGAAGATAAAGACTTATTTACTGTTGCTGTTATTAAAGGTCTAATAATGGATACAGTACGTAACGCAAACTCTGGACATACTGGTGGACCCATGTCCTCTACAGATTTTACATATATTTTATTTTCAAAATATTTGAATTTTGATCCAGATGATGATAAGTGGTTCAATAGAGATAGGTTTATATTATCAGCAGGTCATGAATCGGCATTGCTTTATGCTTTATTAACTTTTATCGGATGGTTAAATATTGATGATTTACAAAATTTTAGACAACTTCATAGTACAACGCCTGGTCATCCAGAAGTAGAAAATAAAGGGGTTGAAGCAACTACAGGTCCACTTGGTCAAGGAGTTGCTATGGGTATTGGTATGGCGGTAGCGGAGTCAAAACTGCGAAATATTTTTTCTGATGATTCTGATGCTGATCAAAAGCCCATCGATCATTTTAATTATGTTTTAGCAAGTGATGGAGATCTACAAGAGCCTATATCAACAGGTGCGGCTGCTCTAGCAGGGCATTGGGGATTATCAAAAGTAATTTTATTTTATGATTCAAATGAAGCACAAATATCTGGTAATATTTCTCGATCAGATTCAGCAAATTATGAAGCAATTTTTGAAGGGCATGGTTGGCATGTTCAAATAATTAATGGACATGATCATAAAGAAATTTGTTCGGCAATTGAGAAGGCTCAAGTCGTTAATAAGCCAAGTATAATTATTGGTAAAACAATTATGGCATACGGTGCAGCTGATATGGAAGGTGACCATGAAACACATGGCGCCCCTCTACCTCAAGATGAGATAGATGCAACAAAAGAAAAGCTAGGTTTGCCAAAAGATAAATTTTATTTACCAGCTGATATTATCAATCATTTTCAATCTAGGTTTTCATTATTAAGGAATAATGTATCAGCTTGGAATAAGCAGCTTCTTGAATTAAAGAAGAATGATGATAAAGAATTATTATGGAATCTTTGTGTTGAGGAACAAATGCCAAAACTAAATTTCCCATTATTTGAAGAAAAAACTATTTTGGCTACTCGAAAAGCTTTTGGAAAAACTTTAGATTCTTTTTCTGATCAACTTCCGAATCTTGTAGGTGGATCAGCAGATTTAGAACCTTCAAATTACACCGGTAATTTTGCTGCTAAATATGGAGATTTTCAAAATGATAATAGGCATGGAAGAAACTTTGCATTTGGTGTTCGAGAATTTCCAATGGCAGCTATTTTAAATGGTATTGATTTACATGGTGGTCTAAAATCATTTGGTGCAACTTTCCTAGTATTTTCAGATTATGAACGTCCTGCTTTAAGGCTAGCGGCTATTCAGAAATTGGGCGTAATTCATGAGTTTACTCATGATTCTTTTTATGTAGGAGAAGATGGCCCCACACATCAACCAATTGAGCATGCAATGTCTCTTAGGGCAATACCTAATTTTTATGTATTTCGCCCATCAGATGCAAAAGAAACTGCTTGTTGCTTTCAAGTAGCTTTGAAATCTAAAAATACCCCTTCCGCATTATTATTAACTAGACAAGGTGTACCTGTTAGCGCATTAGATTATGATACGATCATTGATGGCGTTCAAAAAGGTGCATATATAGTAAAAGAATCGGAAGGTAATCCTGATTTAGTTTTTCTTGCAACTGGTTCTGAAGTTTCACTTGCTCTGGATCTGGCAGATTTAATGAGTGAACGAAATGTACGCGTTGTTAGTATGCCTTGTTTTGAGTTATTTGAACAACAATCCGAATCTTATAAGAAAAGCATTATTCCTGATAGGGGTTCTATGAAGATTTCTATTGAAGCTGGAATCACACATGGATGGGAAAAATATATTGGTGTTAATGGATTATCAATAGGCATAGACCATTATGGGTTGTCTGCTCCTTACAAAGATTTGGTAGAGGAATTTGGTTTTACTGCTGCAAATATAAAGAAAAGAATTTTAGATCATTTGAATCAATTATTATGATTATCCATTTAGCTACTGATCATGCTGGCCTTGATCTTAAAAATACAATCAAATCTTATTTAATAGATAATGGTTATGAGATTAACGATCATGGCGCACATGAATATGATCCATTGGATGATTACCCAGATTTTATTTTTCCATGCGCTAAAGCAGTCGCAAAAGATACTAATAGTAGAGGTATTATACTTGGAGGTTCAGGTCAAGGAGAGGCGATGGCAGCGAATAGGGTAAAAGGAGTTCGCGCTGCAGTTTTTTATAATGGCCCACAGGAAATCATCAAGCTTTCCAGAGAGCACAATAATGCGAATATTCTTTCTCTTGGAGCACGATTTATGACAGAGGAAGAGATTTATACCGTATTGGATATTTGGTTAAAAGAACCGTTTGGAGGAGATAGACACCAAAGAAGAATTGATAAACTTGATAAATAGATTGTGGCATAATCTGTTAATAACAATATTAAGTATTTTTAATCAGAATTAGATAATGGCCTTTTTATCTAATAAGGCAATTTCAGAAATCTTATACTGGGTCACTCGCAAAAAGTGGCTGATTATTTCTTTTCTTCTAAGTATTTCATTATTTTATTTTCCTTCTCCTGAAGGGTTATCTTCTGAGGGTCATCGTACTCTTATCATTGTTTTGATAGTACTGATTCTAATTATCTCAGAATCTATACCATTACCAGCGGTAGCAATTCTAATCTTGATAATGCAAGTAATACTAGGAGTGGATACTCCAGATGGAGTGGCATCAACATTTATGAGTGACGCAGTATTTTTTATAATGGGATCATTAATGTTAGCTGTATCCATTGTTAGTCAGGGGTTGGATAAACGACTTGCCCTTGGAATTATTAATATTACTGGAAATAAAACATGGAGAATTGTAGTTGGTTTTATTTCAATTTCAGCAATTCTATCTTCTTTTATTGGAGAACATACAGTAGCAGCTATGATGCTCCCGGTTGCTCTTTCATTAATTAAAAATGCAGGTTTACCTCTAGATAAATCAACTCGATTATCTAGTTTATTATTATTTTCTATTGCATATGGATGTGCTATAGGGTCAATAGGCACACCATCAGGTGGCGGTAGAAATGTGATTATGATTGGTTATTTGTCTGAGTTTGGTTATGGTAATATTTCATATGTTAAATGGATGCTTTATACCTATCCATTATTATTATTAGAGATACCATTTGCTTCATTGGTTTTATGGTTTTCTTTTAAACCAAAACAAAAACATCTTGATTCTGCAATAAGAAAATTGAAGGTAAATGTTGCGAAATCTGGAAAACTAAATGGAAACCAAATCACAGCCATATTGTTATTTATTTTAGTTTTTCTAGGTTGGATATTTTTAAGCCCTCTTATTGGACTTGGTATTGTTGCGTTGTCGGGTGTATTTCTTTATTTGGTATTTGGTTTGATCGATTGGAAAGAAATAAGTCATAATACAAATTGGGGAGTGATATTACTTTTTGGAGCAGCAATTTCTTTGGGTATCCAAATGAAACAAACTGGTGCTGCATTATGGGTTGCTGAAACAGCTTTGATTAATCTTGATGTAATTTTTCAAGATGTAACGATTGTGCGATGGTTTGTTTCTGTATTCCTTACTGGTATTTTAACCAATCTACTAAGCAATGCTGCTACAGTAGCAGTACTGGGGCCTATTGTTTTAGATATGGGTGGAAACCCCATGATTATAGGTATTGCAACTTCAGTTGCCTCTGCATTTGCATATTTAACGATTGTTGCGTCTCCAACTTGCATGATTATTCATTCTACAGGTCTTATAAAGTCTAGTGATTATTTAAAAGCTGGTTGGAAATTATTTATTATATCTATTATTCTACTGTTATTAGTTTCATATTTATATTGGCCATTGCTAAGATGAAAATATTAATTGCAGTTAGTAGTAAGAAGTATTCAAAACCAACTTTACGCGTTGGCATGAATGTTGCACGAGCCTTTAACGCATCTACAACAATCGTTGATGTTGGAAAAAAAATCAATGAGTTTAGTATGAAAGATGTTGTAATGGCTCAAGAACGTGTAGAAAATTGGAATATTGATAGACCTGGAGTTGATGTTTTAGAATGGGCTTTTGGATACCTTGCTGAAAATAATTTTATTGAAAAAAATGATATTGATTCAGGGTTTCCTAAGAACACCTTGGTTGATACAGGCAGCAATCGTAGTGAAGTGTATTTGAAAGGAACTATTTGTGATAATGTGAATTTGATAATTAGAAATGGTAATGTGATAGATGAATTAAAAGATGAAGTTCAAAAATTCTTTTACGATGTGACAATTATAGGTGGGAGTCAGCGAGGTAATATGTCCCATGATCTTATTCAATATATTGATAGTTCTATTTTTGTAGTTAATAATTTTGATTTAAATAAAAAATACAAAATATTAATCGCTGTTAATGACTCTCCAAATAATAGGAAAGCTATTAAATATGGTGTTCGAATAGCCCAAGCATTTGATGTACCTGTTGAAGCAATTACTGTAAGCGAAACTGATCATATCGGGGATGGATATAAAAGTGCCGTAAAATGGTTCAAAAAATTATTACGTCGTTCTAATACGTCATTTAATCATAAATTTCTTACGGGTGATGCTTCTTCTATAATTAATAAAGAGGCTGGTGATAATCGCATTATTGTTATGGGATCATCTACAAAAAACCCTATATTAAAATTTATTGCTGGTAGTAAACCATTAGAAGTAATGAAAAATTGTAACTGTCCAATACTAATTGTTAAATAATGAAATTTGATTTTGATATAACAATGTTACAGGAAATAGCTATGATTGTTTTATTAGTTTTATTTGTAATAGTATTTACTATACCTCCTCTTATCATGCTATTCCTCTATTTTAAAGATAGAAATCAAAAGCAGCATTCTGTATTAAGAAATTTTCCACTACTAGGAAGAGTTAGATATATATTAGAGATGTTAGGTCCAGAATTTCGACAATATTTATTTGATGGTGATAGTCAAGGGAAACCATTTAGTAGAATAGATTTTCAACATATTGTAGTAGCGGGAAAATACTTAAAAACGCTAATAGCATTTGGTTCAAAGAGAGATTTTAAACAACCAGGTTATTTTTTAAAGAACTCTATGTTTCCAAAATTAAAAGAAGAAATGTCTGTAGAATTAACACCTAAGATTAGTTCTAAACGATATGTTGGTACTGAAGGTCTATTTTCTAGGAAAGAACATTTAGAAGAAGTTGAAGTGTCTCCATGGACGCTTATGGATGATGAGGCAATTGTAATTGGTCCAAATTGCAAGAATCCATGGCGTGTAAAAGGCCCTTTAGGTATGAGTGCTATGAGTTTTGGTTCACTAGGTGGAAATGCCATTAGCGCTATGAGTTTAGGTTTAGGTAAAGCTACTGGTTCTTGGGTTCATACAGGAGAAGGAGGACTCGCAAAATATCATCTTTTAGGAGGGGGAGATATAATTATGCAGATTGGTCCAGGACTAAATGGCGTAAGAGAGAAAGATGGGAATTTTAGTTGGGATTTGTTTCGTGATAAAGCTGCAAACCCTCAAGTTGCAATGTTTGAATTAAAGCTCGCGCAGGGTGCAAAAATACGTGGAGGGCATGTCGAAGGCGCTAAGGTAACACCAGAAATTGCAGAAATTAGAGGTATAGAGCCCTGGAAAAGCGTTGATTCACCAAACCGTCATCATCAATTCCATGATGTACCAACATTATTTGATTTTATTGATAAGATGAGGGAAGAAAGTGGTAAACCAATTGGGATAAAAATTGTGATGGGGAGTCCATCTTCAGCTGATAATTTAATACAGTTTATGGCTGAATCTGGAAGAGGACCAGATTCAATTACTGTAGATGGAGGAGAAGGTGGATCTGGCGCAACATATCAAGAAATGGCAGATACTATGGGTTTACCTCTTCATTCAGGTTTAATATATTTAGATAATGCTCTACATAAGTATGGAGTTAGAGATAGAGTAAAAGTGTTTGCAAGTGGAAAATTATTTAGTCCAGATAGGATTGCAATTGCATTAGGCATGGGCGCCGACTTAGTAAATATAGCTCGAGGAATGATGATATCGGTTGGATGTATTGGAGCACAAAAATGTCATACAAATACATGCCCTGTCGGTGTTGCAACAACAGATCCAGGTCATCAAAAAGCTCTAGTGACCGATGAAAAACAGTGGCGTGTTTTAAACTACGTAATTACTTTACGAAATGGTCTTAATTCTCTAGCGGCAGCATCGGGCCTAACCAATTATAACCAGTTTAACCGTAGCCATATTGTATATAAAGATGGATATGGAAAAGTTAGTCTGTTATCAGAACTATTTCCTTATCCTGAAAATAAATAATTTATATACTACAACTCATATCGTGTCCACAGCACATAGGAGATTTTATTTTTCCATGACCTTCTGGACATTTTGCAATAGATACTTTAGAGCCATCATCTTTTGTTATATGATCATGCACTAGTTCTTTACCACATTTTACGCAATTTAATCCTGTTACCCCCATACCACAATGTTCACAAACATAATCAGACATTTTTATTTCCTTATATTTAGTTATTTAGATAAATAATATATTATAAATATAAGGGTTAAAAATATAATAAAAAAAACAAATAGTAATAGGAATTATTACTATTTATAAATAATATTAATTATGAGATTTAGTAAGCAGCGTGAATTAATAAAAAATATTGTTCAAGGAACAAATTCACATCCTACTGCAGATTGGATTTATAAGAAGGCCAAGAAAAAACTTTCTAATATTAGTTTAGGAACTGTTTATAGAAATTTAAGTCAACTTAACCAAGATGGAATAATTAATATATTATATGATAATAATATAGCTCGCTATGATTGGAATACAGTTTCGCATGATCATTTAAAATGTCAACAATGTGGAGATATAACTGATGTTCATATGCGTACAGAAGAATTACAAAAAAAAGTTTGGAAACAATACAAATTCAAAGCTGATAATATTGAGATAAATATCATTGGAACCTGTAAAAAACACTAATAATAAATAAGGAGATAATAATGTCACTAGAAGGAACCAAAACACATGAAAATCTAAAGGCTGCATTTGCTGGTGAATCACAAGCAAATAGAAGATACTTATACTTTGCCCGACAAGCTGATATTGAAGGATACCCTGAAGCAGCAGGAGTTTTTAAAAATACTGCTGATGGTGAAACTGGGCATGCATTTGGCCATTTAGAGTTTATGGAAAACAATGGAGGAGGGGACCCTGCTACGGGGCTAAAAATAGGAGATACTTCTTTAAACCTTAAAGCTGCTGTGCAAGGTGAAACGTATGAGTATACAGAAATGTACCCAGGTTTTGCTGCTACTGCTCGCGAAGAAGGATTTGATGAAATTGCAGAGTGGTTTGAAACGTTAGCCCGTGCTGAAAAATCTCATGCTGGAAAATTTCAAGATACTTTAGATACTCTATAAATCAATTGGTTGAATATCGAACTTTAGGGTTCGGTATTCAACCCAATCACAAAAACTTTCTCTCTTAAAGCATGATCAATCATTCTGATGTAGAAAACACGATTTATGATATTACTGATATGAAATATTGGAATAACGAATCTCTTGAAGCTGAGATGAATCGCGTATTTGATATCTGTATTGGTTGCAGACTATGTTTCAATTTATGTCCATCTTTCCCATACTTATTTGATGCTGTTGATAATGCTGGTGATAAAAAAAGAAAAATAGCTGAATCTGAAGGACGTATTCAAGAAAAGAAGGAAAGGACAGATTATCTTGATTTGCCTGAAGGTCAACATGCTTCAGAGGCTAGCATTGAAGTTGAATTTCGTGGAGAAGTTACTGATTTGAATTATCATGATAGATGGAAGATTATAGACCTATGTTATCAATGCAAACTATGTGAGCCTATATGCCCCTATACACCTGATAAAGACCATGAATTCCAATTAGACTTTCCCAAATTAATGACTAGAGCAAATGCCGTACGATCCAAGAAAAATGGTGTAAAAAACGTAGATAAATTTTTATCCAATACAGATTTTATGTTAAAACTTTCTATGTTTTTTGGACCGTTGATTAACTTATTTAATAAGATATCTTTAATAAGATTCTTTATGGAAAAATCAATTGGCATACATAGGAAGCGCGTACTGCCAAAATTTCAATTAAATACATTTGAAAAATGGTTTAAAAATCATAAGTCAACCATATCAAACCCTATTGATAAAGTTGCTATTTTTGGAACATGTTTTACAAATTCCCATGAAGTTAATCTAGGTATTGCTGCTGTCACTATTTTAGAACATAATAATGTTGAATGTGTATTTCCTTCTCAACAATGTTGTGGCGCGCCATATCTAAGCCCAGGAGATTTTAATGGCTTTAAAAAGCAAGCTATTCCAAATGTTAATGAATTAATTAAATGGGTGGATAGGGGTTATAAGATTATTGTTACTGGTCCACCAACTTGTAGTTTAACAATAAAAAAAGAATATTCTGATTATCTTGAATACAGTGAGGAAATAAATATAATCTCTGAGAATACTTTTGATATATCTGAATATCTATATTCATTGTATAAAAATGATAAATTAAAATTAGACTTTAAAAATGAGGTAGGAACAATTAATTATCATGTTAGTTGCCATTTAAAAGCTCAAAAAGTAGGTTTTAAAGGTCGGGACCTCTTAAGGCTTGTACCAAATACAAATATTAATTTGATAAATAGATGCAGCGGTATGGATGGAGGCTGGGGTATGAAAGCAGAATATTTTGATGATTCTATGAAAGTTGCTGAGCGATGTGTGAATGATCTTAGTAAAAAGGAATCTGATAGTATTTGTTCTGATTGTTCGCTGGCAAGTCATCAATTGCTTCAAGCTAGTGATGGTGAGGTTGTGCCTTCGCACCCCATACTTGAATTGTATAATGCGTATGGTTTTAAATCATTAAAATAAAGGGATGAGTGATATGTTAAAAAGGTCTGATTTAATGGATATTATTGAATATGAGAAAGTCAGAAAGAAATACCGTAAAGATATAATTTTATATAAAAAAAATAGAAGAATAAAGCTAGGGTCAAATATTACAATTACTTTTGAAAATAAGAAGACAATAAAATTTCAAATTCAAGAAATTATGAGAGCTGAGAGAATGGTTCATGATCATCAAATCCAGGAAGAATTAGATATTTATAACTCTTTACTACCTCCACCAAATGGATTAAGTGCTACATTATTTATTGAAGTGACTGATGAATCAAAGATTAAAAAAGTATTAAATCAATTTATAGGTTTAACTAAAGGTAATAATCTGTTTTTTCAAATTAATGGTGAAAAGGTATTTTCACAGTTTGAAAAAGGGAGAGAAGAACAAGATAAAATTAGTTCAGTTCATTATATTCGTTTTATGTTTGATGAACGTATTAAGAAAATATTTTTAGATATTGATAGAGATATTTCTCTATCTGTTTCCTATAATCATTATGACTTTTCAAAGTTAATTACATCTGAAATGCATTTATCATTAGCTGATGATTTGAATATTTGATTCTTTTTTTTTACATATTAATTTCCAACAATTAAAGGAGGCTCTATGGAATTAATACATCCCATATTTAAATGGTTACATATAATCGCTGGTATAACTTGGATAGGTTTACTGTATTTTTTCAACTGGATAAACGGCCATTTTGCTGCGACACTTGATGCAGGATCAAAAAAGAAAGTTGTTCCAGAGTTATTGCCACGCGCTCTTTATTGGTTTCGTTGGGGGGCCGCTTGGACTTGGGTTACTGGTGTAGTTTTGTTGCTGGTTGTTTTTTACCATGGTGGATTAACATTTGATGATGGTGATTGGAGCACAAATGCATTTATTATGATCGCGGTTACCTTTTTAGGTGTCTTTTTATATGATGCATTATATAAGACTGGTTTAGCAAGTAACGTTCGTGTTATAACTATTATAAGTTTTGTTTTAATTGCTGTTATTACATATTTGATGAAAGAGTGGGCAGATTTCAGTTATCGTTCCTTTAATATACATATAGGTGCATTACTTGGTACAAATATGGCATTTAATGTATGGTTTCGTATTTGGCCAGCACAGCAACAGATTATATCAGCTATTAAAAATGGAGATGCTCCTGATGGGGATCTAGTGGCACTAGCAGGTTTACGATCAAAGCATAATACATATATGTCCGTGCCGCTTCTATGGACAATGATTAATCAACATCATGCAGCAGGTGTTTTGAGTGGTGGCAATTTTGGAGTGACTGATGGAACAAATTGGGTACCACTGATGGTGATGGTTGCTTTGGGTTGGCATGTGGTTTGGCAACTTTATAAGAAATCTGGTAAGATACAGGGAATGTAGTATTTCCTAATACCTATATTATTATAAACCCCTGGTCCATTATGAATCAGGGGTTTTTTATTTAATTTATCATACTTGATTATAGAGTAATTTTGTACAATCCTTCCCATTTTATTTAATAAAATATATAAAAATATGAGAACAATACTTCAAAAATGGATTAATCTGATATTGAATCATCCCAAATGGATAATTGCATTTACAGTATTTGTTACTGTAATGATGATTTCATTTGCTAGTCAATTAAAAATGAATTTTTCAATTGAAGAACTTTTTGCAATTAATGATCCAGATGTAGAAAAATATTTTGATTTTCTCGAGGAATTTGATCGAGAAGATAATCTTATTCTGTTAATGTATGAATGTAATGACCCTTTTTCTTATAAAAACCTTACGCTCAACAGATCATTAATTGAACAATTTGAGACTATTAAAGGTGTTGATAAAGTAACAGGTTTATCAAATTTAGAAATATTCACTAATGGTGAAGATGAGTTATTACGATCTGTTTATCCTTATATACCTCAATCAATAGATTCATTGTTGGAGGCAAAAAAACGTATTTCTTCATCAGAGTTTGTACAAGAAACACTGATTTCAAGAGATGGAAAATTAGCTTCAATTGCAATAGAACTAGATGAATCATTCAATAATCATGATATGAGAGAAAAAATTATTGAAGGAATTGATTTTTATCAAAATTCAGTGAATTGGACATGGCACCAATCAGGCATTCCTGTCCTTAGAACCCGATATGTTCAATTAATGGTATCTGACACCATACGATTCTTAATCCCCGTCGCAGTAATGATTATTATTTTATTTACAGTGGTATTTCGTTCATGGTTAGCATTACTGGTACCAATGTCAATAATTATAATGGTTGTTATTTGGACTATTGGTTTAATGGTCATATTAAATATTGATTTCAATATTATGACTTATATTATTCCCACATTGTTATTTATAATTGGAATTGGTGATTCTGTCCATTTTCTTGTTAAATATTTTGGTACTTTATCTGAAGTAAAGGATAAAAAACAAGCTTTATCTCAGACACTAGAAAAAATTGGTACAGCAATTTTTCTTACTTCTATTACTACTAGTATTGGGTTTGCTTCTTTAATTAGATCAAACATTGATATTGTAAGACAATTTGGTATGATGACAGCTACTGGTGTTATGTTTGCGTTTATATTAACAGTAACATATTTACCAGCCATGATTATGTTATTTAAGCAGACACCAATAACCAAATTGAAATCATATTCATTAGGATTTAGAATATATATATTAAAGGGATTTATAAAGGTGGTTAGGTATTATCCCAAGCCTATAATTATTTTTACCTTTTTCTTTGCTATTATTTCAGTTATTGGTGCATTCAAAATAAATAGTCACAATTCATTAATGGATGATTTGAAGCCTGGAACAAAATTATATGATGATATAATGTTAGCTGAGAAAAGAATGGGTGCAATTCTACCTTTAGAAATAATTGTTAGCATAAATAATCCTAACAAATTGGAAGTTAATGATATAAGAGACCCCATTTTTTTACAAAATTTAGATATGTTACAACAATATATATCAAGTATCGATGATATAGGGAAAATGATATCTATGGTAGATCACATTAAAGAATTTAATCGTGCAATGAATGATGGAAACAATAAATATTATACTATTCCATCTTCAAGGCCTGCAATAACACAAACAATTTTGATTTATGGAGATAAATTCAATTCACTAATTAATTTTGATTATACAAAAGCTAGAATCACTGGTAGAGTAAAAGATATTGATTCTAAAAGGGCTGCTGAGATTAAAAAAGACATATATAGATTTGTAGAAAATAAGATGCCGGATTATTTTAAAGTCGATATAACAGGAACTACATTTTTAGCCTTAGCAACGAATGATTATTTAGTAAGTGATTTAACCACAAGTTTTGTTGCAGCTTTTATACTAATTACACTAGTTATGATAATATTGTTTAAATCTATATCTATCACATTAATATCTATAATCCCTAATACAATCCCAATGCTTGCAATGGCTGCAATAATGGGATATTTTGATATTATTCTCCGACCACCAACAGCCATGACATTTGCTGTAGCTTTTGGAATAGCAGTTGATGATACGATTCATTATTTAACTAGGTATAGGATGGAGTTACCAGGACATAAGTGGCATTACAGGATGGCCAATGATAAAACTATAATGACAACAGGACTTGCAATGATTACAACTACAGGAATATTAGTGACTGGTTTCTTAATCTTAGTTTTCTCTAGTTTTACTCCAACTGCTGATTTTGGATTACTTGCAGCCTTAACAATTTTTATTGCATTAATTTGTGATCTAACTTTTTTACCTGCCTTGCTTGGCTTGGTGAAACCAAAGATATATAAAAATGAATAAATATAATTCAATATTCTTCATCTTACTCATATATCTATTTGCATTTTTAGAAGGCAAAGATGCCAAGTATTTTCAACAAGAGGTTAGATATGAAATAGATGTTACATTAAATGATAATTTTCATTCATTATCAGGATTTGAAAAAATTCAATACACAAACAATTCATCTGATACCTTGGATTTTATATGGTTTCATATATGGCCAAATGCATATAAAAATGATTCTACAGCCTATGCAAAACAAGCTGGGCCAAATTCTAGATTTGCCAAGTCAGATTCAACGAGTAGAGGCTTTATTGATAGTTTAAACTTTTCTGTTAATGGTAAGAAAGTTGATTGGTCTTATCATCCTGAGTGGGTTGATGTAGTAAAGTTAAATTTAAATGAAATTCTTAGCCCAGGTAAATCAATTGTAATTGAGACACCTTTTTTTGTTAAGCTACCTAAAGTTTTTTCTAGACTTGGCCATTCAGGTAAACATTATGAGATTACTCAATGGTACCCAAAGCCAGCAGTCTATGATCATAAAGGATGGCATCCGATGCCTTACTTAAATCAAGGAGAGTTTTATTCTGAATTTGGAACTTTTGATGTAATGATTACACTTCCTAAAGATTATAAAATTATGGCTACAGGGGACTTAGTAAATGGCGAGGATGAATATCGATGGCTTGACTCACTTTCAATTCTTGGGGACTCTTTGCATGCGTTATCAAAAAAGGAGTTTAAAAGTAAAATAAAATTGATGCAGAAAGAATCTAATATGAAAAATAATTTTGATTCATTAAGCATTAAGATGAAAAGTTTACATTTTCGACAAAAAAACGTTCATGACTTTGCTTGGTTTGCTGATAAAAATTGGATTGTAAGAAAAGGAAACCTCTTTTTATCAGATTCCAAAAAAAACATAACTTTATGGAGTTTTTATTTACCAAAGAATGCTGAATTATGGGAAAATTCAATAGAGTATCTGCATGATTCAGGGTATTGGTATAGCAAATTTTATGGTGATTATCCTTATAATAATTTAACAGCTGTAGATGGTGATTTATCTGCAGGTGGAGGTATGGAGTATCCCAACATAACTGTTATATCAAGCGGAGGATCAAAAGATTTATTAGAATACGTAATTATGCATGAAGTTGGACATAATTGGTTTTATGGAATTATTGGTTCGAACGAAAGGGATTATACATGGATGGATGAAGGACTAAATGAATATTCTAATATTCGATATTGGCAAAAAAAGTACAAATCTAGAAATGAACAAATACTTTTACAGGATTTCATACAAAATAAGCTGGGCATTGGTAAAAATTTATCAATGAGTTGGATTAATTATGCTAGTTATGTAGGTAATGCTATTGACAACGATGCACAGCCGCTAAATCTTACCGCTGATGAATATTCTCAATCTAATTATGGTCAACACTATATGAAAACTGCAGTGTTCATGCGTTTTCTAGAAAATTATCTTGGAGAAGATAAAATAGATATTATTTTTAAAGATTTTTTTCAACAATGGAAATTTAAACATCCGTATCCAGAAGATTTAGAGGATGTATTTAATGATCATTCCATTGAGAACCTAGATTGGTTTTTTGATAACGTGTTTGAAAAAACTACTTTTGTTGATTATAGTATAATGTATGTTAGAAATAAATTTGTTTTATCTAATCACGGAACGTTTTCGTGCCCAGTAGAAATTGCTTACTATGATAGATATGGTAAAGAGATTGAACGCGAATGGTTTCATAATATAAAGAATAAAATGATATTAAGTCCTCCATTAGGGACTACAACAGTAAAGATAGATCCAGATGAACATATGCCAGACGTTAATCGAAATAATAATGGGACACCAAAAAATTATGAATTCAACTTTGTATGGGATAAACCAAATTACTTTAATCATGTAATCAATATTGTACCTTGGCTTTTTAGTTATAATTATTACAATGGATTCACGCCAGGTATCACATTATTCTCTGGGTTTTCTCCTGGATATTCCGGCAATGGAAATGTTGCATCATTGCTATATGATTTTAAACATAATAAACCAATCGGTAGGTTATCATTTACTCGTTCATTTAGAGAATTAAATTTATTTCATGATAGTTTTTTCAATTTACAATTTGACCGTAGTACTGGAAGAACTGGAATGAAAGCAAGTTTATCAGGGACTATCAAACAACCACTTGTAGATAGCCCCATTTCTCGATTAAATGCTGATTTATTCTATCATATTCTAGATTCAACTTCCCTTGACCCACTATTATATGATGGAGGTAAATATATAATTGGATCAATTGTATATAATAAAAAATGGAAACAAAATAATAATTCAAGTTTGGCTTTTAGCTCCGGCATTAAGATTGGTAAAGAGTTTTCCAGGGGTTTTCTTTCTGCTTCTATAAAGCACAGATTTACCAAAAGAATTGTTACAAATATTAAGTTTTATTTGAGTAACTATTTTGTTAAAAGAGATTTACCTGCTCAGTATAGAACTTATTTAAGTGGTTCCGTTGATCCTGATTTTGAAGGCAATATTCTTGATCGTACTGGAAAGAGTAATAATATCAAAGTTCTGTCTAATTTGTTCTATTATGATGGCCCAGGATTAAGAGGACTCATTCTTAATGAATTGGGTAATCCAATCTTTTCTGAAAAAATGGCTTGGGCTTTTCGCATAGATCAAGAATTTCCATATTTACCAGGAAAAATATTTATAGATATGGGCGCTATATCTGAACAAGAAGATCTTTTTATTGTCTCTGGGTTGCATTTTGGCCCATTAATCATTCCTTTCTATCAGAGCTGGGAAAAACATAATAAAATACCGAATAACATAGATTGGATATTTGACAAATTGCGAATTAGTTTAGATGTAGACTTGCCTAATGGCTTAATTTTTTAATAATTAAAAAAAAATAACCTTCATTTTTATTAAATAAAACTTTTCTTTAAATTCGATCAGTATTATTTACTGTATTCCGAAGTTTTTATCAAGTTTGGGGGAAAATCTATTATATGAAATGGAATAAAAATACGTTTATGGATGACATGCGTGTAAAATGCAGTCGTGAAATAGCAAAAATTGGAAATAGTATCTGTGAGTTTTCAGAAAAAAATGCTGCAGATGTTTCTTGGGGAAGAGGAAATGATCATGGTACGCTGACTTATAGGTGTGATTCTGATTTTGGATCACTGCCATTATTTCACATGACTAGCGAGGGTCAATTAAATATTCAAATAAACTTTCTTAGAAGTAAAAATGTTACCAAACAAGTTTTAAGAGATATAACAGTAAAACTTGAATCAATTTTCCTAGTTGAATTTGATGAAGAAATGTATCCAACTGATACATTTGAGCCAATGAATGAATTATTTCATACATCAAACCAAGTAGAGAAATTTCTTAAAACAATTGAAGGGTGTACATACCGTTTAAAACAATAAGGTTTATTATAGTATTTTATTTAATTAACCCTGCATAATTAGCAGGGTTTTTTTTTATTAATGATGATAGGACAATAAGTTGGGATATTCTCTTTTATTAATTTTAATTATAATAATTTTCTTTATTATTGTGGCTGTTTTAGTTGCCATTCAAAAATTAAAAGATGACCCATATAAAGATCTATCATTAGATGAATGGAAATGTCCAGAATGTGAGTTTTTAGTACAAGTTGGAGATAAATGTATTTATTGTGGTTATAAACAGAAAGTTAAATGAAGAATAATCAAAATACGGTTAGTGTTATTATTCCAGTATATAACAGAGTAAAGGTAATTGATCGTTCCATCAATTCTGTGATAAATCAAACATATCCTATAAATGAAATTATTGTAATTGATGATGGGTCAAATGATGGAACATATGATCTAGTTAAGAGAAATTTTCCTCAAGTTATTTTGAAATACCAAGAAAACAAGGGTGTAAGTAATGCTAGAAATGTTGGAATTAAGTTAGCCAAAAGTAAATGGATAGCTTTCTTAGACTCAGATGATGAATGGTTACCTAAAAAAGTAGAAGAACAAATAAGTTTATTAAATATAAACCTTTCATTTAAAATTTGTCATACCGATGAAGTTTGGATTCGTAATCAAGTACGAGTCAACCCAATGAAAAAACATAGAAAATATGGTGGTGATATTTATAATAAATGTTTGCCATTATGTGTTATTTCTCCATCATCAATTATTATTCATAAAGATATATTTAATGATATCGGTTTATTTGATGAAGAGCTACCTGTTTGCGAAGATTATGATATGTGGTTGAGGATTTGTTCAAAATATAGCGTTCTATTTTTGGATCAAAAATTAATTAACAAATATGGTGGACATGATGATCAATTATCAAAGAAATATTGGGGCATGGATCGATTTAGATTAATAGCATTAGAAAAAATGATTGATAATCCTAATTTAAACAGTACAGATCGAATGGCTACAATCAATATGGCTATTGATAAAACAAGAATATTGCAAAAAGGATATATAAAACATAATCATAAAATAGAATCGCAAGAAATATCGGAAAAATTAATAAAATTGACGTCTCTAAATGAATTATATATTTAAAGCTATAATCAATCTGTATACGATGATGATTCTAATGTTTATTATGGGTTCATTATTATTTAGTCAATCTTTACCACACAATTTATCTGAAGAAGAGAAAAACAGATTAGATGAAATCGGGATTAATCGCACGATTACCGATCCGCCAGATAGTATTCTATATGCACCAGCAGAATTTGATAGTGTGGCAGGAATTCTTTTTGCATGGGAAGCCTATTCAACTTTGCTAACAGGTTTAATTAAAGAAGTTGCTGAACATGATACTGCCTGGGTTGTTGTTGATAATTCAACTGAACAGACTTCAGTATATAATACTCTCAGTAATTCGAATGTAAACATGGATCACGTGGTTTTTGAAGTATCACCTACTAATTCCGTATGGATTCGGGACTATGGACCATGGTGGATTTATGAGCCGGGAAATAGAAGAGGAATAATTGATCTGACATATAATAGACCTCGACCTCAAGATGACTCTTTTCCTGAATTGTTTGCAGAAAACTTTGGAGTCAATTATTACGGCTTAGACTTAGTTGAAGCTGGGGGGAATATGCTATTAGATGGGAAAGGTGCAGTCATCGTTTCAGATGTAATTTTTGATGCTTCCCAAGGTTTTGACCCTAATCTTACAGAAGATCAACTTAGTCAATATTTTTTAGAATATTATGGAGTACACAAAGTGATTATTGCCCCTCATCTTCTTAATGATGGTACTGGGCATATCGATATGTTTGTAAAAATAATTAATGATACAACAATTATTGTTGGAGAGTATGAAAACCAATCTGCTGGTTATCCAGGTAATTATGACATATGTAATCAAGTTGCGAATCAGCTTGTAAATGAGACAAATGGAGATGGAAGACCGTTTAATATTATTCGCATGCCAATGCCTCCATATAGTAATGGCATAACTTATACATATGTTAATTCTCTATTAGTTAACAACAAGATATTAGTCCCTATTTATGGATTTTCAGATTCTTTTGCAAATGATGTGGATGTATTATCCCAATATGAAGAAATTATCCCAGGATCAGAAGCGATAGGTTTTGACTGTAATCAAATAATCGCTGCAAATGGTGCAATACATTGTATTGCAATGAAAGTCCCTGCCATGAAAGAAATATTTTATTGTGGCAATAGTATAGGCGATGTAAATCTTGATCAGAAAATTGATATTTATGATATATTAGGATTGGTTGATATCGCAATGGGTTCTACGGAACCAGAGCTTTGTTCTGTAGAATCGGGGGATTTGAATTTAGATAATCAAATAACGATTATTGATGTTATTGAATTAGTATATTTAGTGATGGATTTATAAATAATGGTTAAAACAATCATATACGAACCAATGACCACAATAACTGATTTAATAATTGCTATCATTGCATTTTATTATTCCAGAGAATTATCAAGTATTTACATTAATCAGTTACTTAATGTACAATACCATTGGATATGGACATTTCGCATGCTTGGCTTAGGGGCATTCCTTGGCGCATTGAGCCATGGTATCGGACCATATCTTTCAGCTTCTATTGCCAATATGATTTGGAAATTCACAACTTATTCAATTGGAATAATGAGCTATTTTATGTTTCTAAGCATGTTGCATCATTTATTTGAATATCAATTAGTAATACGATTAAGATGGGTATTATTATGCCTAGTAATAATTTATTTATTTATTGTAACAAGAAATGATGATTTTGTTAATGTAGTTTTATTCTATGTTCCTCTTATGATAATCGTTTTGGTAGGATTATTATATTCATATTTTGTTTTTCAATCAGATGGAGTGAATATGATAATTCTAGGAATTATTATTACTTTTGTCGCAGCTGCTGTCCAACAAAGTGGAATTGAGTTGCATGAACACATGAATCATAATGATATATCTCATTTTATTCAAATGCTAGCAATGTGGTTTTTTTATCAAGGTAGCACAGTGTTAAAGGATGGAATAATTTGATTCAAGTTTTCAGTTTTATTATCAATGGTTTGACGCTTGTATACTGAAGAAGTAAATTCGCCAGCAATTTTAGAATATATATG
>Ga0206683_10000047_pt1 | contig 75367 bp, 61 predicted proteins | sample M280m12015metaG_FD_155483 | JGI IMG/M metagenome (GOLD analysis project Ga0206683, IMG submission 155483) | Ammonia-oxidizing marine archaeal communities from Monterey Bay, California, United States - M2 80m 12015 | ecosystem: Environmental > Aquatic > Marine > Intertidal zone | place: USA...
GAGTTACGAGCAAAAGCAAGAAGATTGAAAGCAGAGAAAAATTTAGGTCTCTTAATCGTCGACTATCTGCAGTTGATGCAGGGGCCTAGGAATATTGAGAGTCGTCAGCAAGAAATTTCTAACATATCACGTTCATTAAAGGCTCTAGCAAAAGAATTAGATATTCCTGTCATAGCTTTATCGCAGTTATCTCGTGCTGTTGAACAGAGAAGTGATCATAGGCCACAATTATCTGATCTTAGAGAAAGTGGGGCAATTGAACAAGATGCTGATGTCGTTATATTCTTATATCGTTCATGGGTCTACTCTAGAGAAGAAGAAGAGAAAGGTAGAGCGCAAGCAATTGTTGCAAAACAAAGAAATGGACCTATTGGTATTGTAGATCTATCATTTATAGATCGTTTTGCTCGATTTGAAAGTGTTTCAGCATTTGAAGAGTTAGAGTCTAAAGTTCCATTTTAATGCAGAATCCTTTAGCAAAATTTGTTCCGCACCTTGTTGGCGAATATCCAAAGAAATTTTTGAATTTATTTGAAAGTGTATCTATCCTTAATGGATTTGACAAAGAAGAGATAAAAGATCTATTATGGCAAGCATATGAATTTTCTAGTACTCATCACGAGGGTCAAAAAAGAAAATCAGGCGAACCCTATTTTCATCATTGTTTAGCAGTCGCTAATACTCTTGCATTATGGAAAATGGATCATTTCACTATTGCGGGTGGGATGTTACATGATACAGTAGAGGATACAGATGCATCAATTAACGATATAAAATCTCTCTTTGGTGATGATGTAGCCGACCTTGTTGACGGGGTTACTAAACTAGGAGGAATTCGGTTTTCAAGTAGAGAAGAGAAACAAGCAGGTAATTTTATGAAAATGTTGCTTTCTGTTGCAAAGGATCTGCGTGTTATAATAATTAAATTTGCTGATAGACTTCATAATATGAGGACAATAAAGCATTTATCTAGGATTAAGCGTCATCGAATCGCGATAGAGACTAGAGATGTTTATGTTCCATTAGCTAATAGGTTAGGTATGGCAAAGGTAAAAGCTGAATTAGAAGATTTAGTATTTCAAACATTGAATCCAAAAGCATATTCTGAACTTGAGTCAAAAATTAAATCAAGTAAGAGATCTAGAGAGCGATATATTTCTGATATTACTAAACCAATAATGGATGAATTATCAAAGTATAATTTGGATTCATCAATTTATGGTAGAGTGAAATCTTATTCGTCTATATATGGTAAGATGGAAAAAAGAGGTAAGTCTTTTAATGAAATTTATGATAATCTTGCAGTGAGAGTTATAGTTGGTAAAATAGAAGATTGCTACCTAACTCTTGGTGTTTTACATCAAATCTTTAAGCCTGTTCAAGATCGTTTTAAAGATTTTATTGCCACTCCAAAATCAAATGCTTATCAATCAATACATACAACAGTTATAGGTCCAGGAGGAAAATTAGTTGAGATTCAAATTAGGACTAGAGAAATGGAAGAAACCGCTGAAATAGGTATTGCCGCACACTGGCAATATAAAAATGATGGAGTTGCTAGCAAGAGTATTGACGACCACATAAAATGGTTAAGAGAATTAGTAGAGATTCTCCAAGGTGAGTCATCTGATCCAAGAGAATTCATGAATCTTCTAAAAATTGATTTATTTAATGATGAAATATTTGTATTTACTCCAAATGGAGATTTAGTGCAATTACCAGTGAATTCAACCCCAATTGATTTTGCATTTAATGTTCATACGGAAGTAGGGTTGCATTGCATTGGAGCTAAAGTTGATCATAAAGTTGTACCACTAAATACAATTTTAAATAATGGGGATACTGTAGAAATACTAACTAGTAAATCTCAAAACCCAAGTTATGGATGGTTAAAGTTTATAGTAACAAGTAAAGCAAGAAATAATATTAATAAATTTTTACAGAAAACAACTAGAGATGAGAGTATAGTCCTTGGTAAACAACTTATTGAAAAAACTCTAAGAAGATTAAAACGAAAATCATTGATGAATGAATTAATTGAATCATATTTCAAATTTGGATATAATAATTCCAATTCTTTTATAGAAGCAATTGGGAATGGATCAATTTCTATTAGAGATGTTCTAAATAAAATAAGTCCTAACGATAATAACTCAATTGAGGAAGACTCTAATGATGGAGAAAAAGGTTTTTTAGATTTTGCACGAGGACGATCTAAAGGAATAAAAATTCAAGGAATTAAAAATTTAATGGTATCATTTGGTAAATGCTGTAATCCAATTCCTGGTGATGAAATGATTGGTTTTATAACTAGAGGTAGGGGAGTTACTGTGCATCGATCCTCATGTAAGAGCTTACCTTTGTTGAATGAAGAGTCAGATCGTTTGGTTCCAGTAGATTGGGATGTAGGTAGGTCTGATATTTTTAATGTAAGACTTAAAGTAGAATCAATCGATAGAAAAGGTATGTTAAGAGAAATCACAGAAGTTATTTCAAGTTCAAATATTAATATAACTAGTGTTGATATGAAGGTTAAAGATGCCTTATCAACTGCTTTCTTTATTGTACAAATAAATAACATAAAACAACTTGATCGCATAATAAATAAAGTAATTAAAATCCCTGGGGTTGATAATGTAGAAAGAACAGGTTTTTAAATATGAAAGTAAGAACATTTACAAAAAAAGATATAGCTGTAGAAATTTCAAATCGATTAGAGGCGACTCTTGTTGATTCTTTAACTTTTACTGATGAATTATTTTTAGTTTTACGAGATATGTTAACTGATGAATATGAAAAAGTTAGAATTGAGATAAGAAATTTTGGTGTTTTCGAAATTAAACCGACGAAAGCTAAGCCTAATGCAAGAAACCCCCAGACTAATCAAGAAATTTTTGTTCCTGCACATAAAAAAACACATTTTAAACCAGGTAAAATCCTTAAAAAATATTTAAGACAGCCTATTAAGTAAATTTCCATTAAATGGGAAGAGTATTAGCTATTGATTACGGTGATCAAAGAATTGGCCTTGCGCTATCTGATCCATTAAAGATTATTGCAAGCCCATATAAAACAATTGCAAACAAAGATAACGATTATTCAGTAGATGCAATACTAGAAGTAATTATTGATGAAGATGTAGAATTAACAATTGTAGGCCTACCTCTTTCTATGTCTGGAGAAGATACAGATCAAACAAAAAAAGTAAAATTATTTTCAGATAAATTATCTTCTAAAAATATAAATATAAAATTTATTGATGAAAGATGGAGTTCGAAAGCTGCAAAAAGATCCATGAAAGATCAAGGTATTAAGACAGGTCATAATAAATCCTTAGTAGATCAAACTGCAGCAGCAATATTTTTGCAACAATATTTAGATCAAAAATAATTATGTTAAATTTCCTTTATATATCAACGTGGAAATTATCTGTATTATCTGGGATTCTGATTGGGTTATCTTATCCTCCTTCTCCTCTTGGATTCTTAGCTTGGTTTGGTTTGATACCATTAATTCATATTTTACTTAACTCATCGATAGTGAATAGTATCAAATGGTCCTTCATAACAGGTGTTATTGTAAATGTTATAACTGTTTATTGGTTTGGGCTCAATAGTGGAGCTGGCTTAATTCCTGCTATAATATCGATGGTTGCAGCAATTCTATATTTAAGTATATTTTGGATTTTATTTGGTTTTCTATGTTGTTCGTATCATAAAATGACAGGATATGGAATATCTATTTTACCGTTCCTTTGGGTCTCTATGGAATATTTACGGAGCTTTGGTCCACTTTCATTTCCCTGGATTAATTTAGCATTAACTCAAACATTTAGCTTGCCGTTGATTCAAATTGCAGATGTAACAGGTTCAATGGGTATTAGTTTCTGGATAGTTGTTTTAAATATGATAATATATATTGCTATCATTTCTAATAGTTCTAAAAAACAAATATTATCTATTGGCACTTTACTATTGTTAGTGATTTTTTTATTAGGTTTTTTCCGATTATCATTTATACAAAATATAAATGCTGACAATAAAATTAATGTTTCTATTGTTCAGCCAAATATAGATCCAAATCTAAAATGGGAACAAAATTTTCGCGATAAAATCTTTAATACAATGGACTCACTCCATAATGAAGCAATTACACTTGATCCTGATTTTATTTTATGGCCTGAAGCAGCATTGCCAACATATCTTAGGATAAATTATTCAAAACGTAGGTCAATTCTACAAAAAGTAAAAAAATCTAATATTCCGCTGCTTACTGGAACTCCAGATAGGATTAAAAGGGAAGATAATGAAATAGAGTATTATAATGCGGCAATGTTTATTAAGCCTGATGGATCAACAAAAATGTATTATAAGATGCACTTAGTTCCTTTTGCTGAGAGTATCCCATTTTCAAATTATTTTTCATTTCTTAAAAAATTGAATTTTGGTCAAGCAAATTTTACAGCTGGATCTGAGTATACTTTATTCAATGTTGATAGTGTTTCATTTGCAAATTTAATTTGCTATGAGTCTAGCATTCCAAAGATTGCAAGAAAATTCGTTAATCTAGGCGCCAAGTTTGTTACTATTGAAACAAATGATTCTTGGTGCGGTCACTCTTCCGGTGTTTATCAACATTTTCAAATTGCCAAGATGAGGGCTGTTGAAAATAGAACACCAATAGTTCGTAGTGCAAATACTGGGATTTCTGGATTGATTTTACCAACTGGAAAAGTAAATAAAAAAATACATTTTAATAAACAGGGAATTCTTCTTGCCAGTATTCCAATAAATAATATTTCATCATTTTATACAAAATATGGTGATTGGTTTGCTTTAATTTGTACTTTAATATCAGTTATTACTTTGTGCTTTGGATGGTTTCAAAAAAGATCATAATAATATCTTTCTTTTTGAATTTAGTTTTTTCTCAGGAAATAAACTTAACTAATGATTCTACAAATCCTGTCTTATCACCTGTAATAAAGTCATTAATTTTACCTGGATGGGGAGAGTATACATTAGGATACCAGAAAAGAGCCAAAGTAATGGCATTAACAGAATCATTTATTTTTATTTCGATTTTAGGTAGCTATTCAAATGCTAACAGAATTGAGATTAATTACCGTGCTTATGCTGCTCAGCATGCTGGTGTTAGCACTGTAGGGAAAAATAGACAATACTGGATTGATATTGGAAATTATTTATCGATCGATCAATTTAATGAAGAGCATCTGCGATGGAGAGATTTTAATGCAATTTATGAACAAAATAAAAATTGGAATTGGTCTTGGGATGATGATAATAATATGAAATCTTTCGAGAAAATGAGAATTAAATCAGATACTTGGAAACTAAGGGCTTCCTTCCTAGTTGGTGGTATGATACTAAATCATATTATTTCAGCAGTAGATGCTTTATATCTTTTTAGAATATCTAATATTGAAAATATTGATGTTCTTCCTACGTATTATCAAAACATAGATCAATATAATCTTTCCCTATCTATAAATTTTGATTAAATAGCTATCTAATAAATTTATATGAGTCGTTTTAAGTTAGTTTGCCAATATGATGGTTCCAACTTTCATGGATGGCAGTTGCAGAAAGATAAACGTACAGTGCAAGGGGAACTTGAGAAAGTTATAGCAAAATTGAATAAAGGTAAATTAATTGATGTCGTTGGGTCTGGAAGGACAGATGCCGGAGTCCATGCTTTTGGTCAGGTTGCTCATTTTGATATGAATACAAAATTAGGCAATAATTCTTTGAGAAAAGCTATTAACGGCAATCTAAATGAAGATTGTTATGTAAATTCAGTTGAAGTAGTAAATGATGAATTTCATGCACGTTTTTCTGCTATGCAGAGGGAGTATATATATAGTTGTATGCAAACTAGAAATTTATTAGATAGAAATCGGATATGGTACACAGGTAAATTAAATATATTGAAACTAAATGATGTAGCTAGGATATTAGTTGGGAAGCATGATTTTCTATCTTTTTCAAAGAAAAATCCACAATTAAATAATACAATATGCAATATTTATCAATCTGAGTGGAAGAAGACTGATGAAATAGTAAATTATCACATATCAGGTAATAGATTTTTACATCACATGGTGCGTTATTTAGTGGGATCAATGGTGGCAATAAGTCAAGGGAACTATAGTATCGAACAATTAAATAAAGAATTAGATAACCCTAGTTCAGATTCAAAACAATTTAAAGCTCCTGCTTATGGATTATTATTAAATCATATCTCTTATGAATAAACAAAGATATATTTTACTATTCACTTTATTTTTTATTAGTTCCTATTTATATGCAAGTACTATATCCGAATCAAGAGAGAATGCGATTACAAAAGCTATTGACAAGGTTGGTGCTTCAGTTGCAAGTATTAATGTAGTGAGAGATGTCCTTAGACCATTTCCTGGTTTTAATTATAGTGATATAAATAGCAAATATCTAAGATATCTTTTTCCAGAAATTTTTCATCAGAACCGTAATGCCATGACTTCAGGGTCTGGTGTCGTAATCAGTCCTGATGGCTATGTGATAACAAATTCTCATGTAATTAATAAAGCTAGCGAGGTTTTTGTATCTCTAAAAGGTGGTAATAATTATAAAGCAGAAATTATTGGAATTGATCATATATCTGATATAGCTCTATTAAAATTAAATGGAAGTGATTTTCCTTATGCAAATTTATCAAACTCTGATGATTTAATTATAGGTGAGTGGGTAATTGCTCTTGGAAATCCTTTAGGATTATTTGATATTAATAACCAACCAACTGCAACCGTAGGTATTATTAGTGCTGTAGATATGAATTTTGGGAAAGTTGATGGTGGAATGGTATATAAAGATATGATTCAAACTGATGCGGCAATTAATATGGGGAATAGTGGTGGGCCACTTGTTAATAGCGAGGGAAATGTTATTGGAATTAATACTTTTATTTATACTGGTTCCTCCTATTCTGAAGGATCAATCGGTATTGGTTTTGCAATCCCTATTAATAGAGCAAAAAGAATCGTTGAAGAATTAAAAGATACTGGACATGTAAATCGATTTTATAATACAGGCTTGACGGTTCAAGCATTAACTCCAAGAATTGCATTAAATAAAGGGCTAGAAATTTCCCAGGGATTATTTGTTGCTGAAGTAGAAAATAATAGTACAGCTAAGACTTCAGGGATAATGTATGGAGATGTAATTACAAAAGTGAATGGAAATAATGTAAGAACGATTAATGATTTTGGATCAATAATGATTGAAAATGATTTTCGTGCGGGCGATAAGATTAACCTAAGGATTTATAGAAATGGCCGTTATATTAATAAAAAATTAATTCTGGGTAGGGGGGGTAGATAAGAAAAAAATGCTAGCGCCTGAAGGTAAAAGAATACTTATATCATTATTTCTATCAACTTTCATTTTAGGTATAGTAGGTAACTATTATAATCATCAAATATTAATAATATTTTATTTTATCTCAGGAATATTACTAATCTTTTCATGTAACTTTTTTCGCGATCCTATTAGAAAATGTAGTACCGATGAATCATCAATTATATCACCAGCAGATGGAAAAATAATTCGTATTGACCAAATAGATGATGATAAGGTAGGCGAAAACGCTTCTAGAATCTCTATTTTTTTGAATGTTTTTAATGTCCATGTAAATAGAGTTCCTTTTACAGCTAAAGTAAGTGATTTTGCACATAAATCAGGAAATTTTATTGCTGCATATGATCATAGAGCTAGCGATGAAAATGAAAGGACAAATATTTTATTTAGTACTAAATATTTTAATTATCGTGTTATGCAAATCGCTGGACTTATAGCGAGAAGAATACACTGCTATGCTGAAGTTGATAAGGAGATGAAAAAAGGAGACCGTTTAGGTTTTATTATGTTTGGTTCTAGAACTGATATTATATTCCCAAGTTCTATGGAAATAAGAGTTGCAATTGGGGAAAAAGTTAAAGGCGGAAAAACTATTATTGGAAAAATATCATGAAAAGAAAACCTAAAGAATTTATACCTAGTATATTTACTGTCATGAATATGTTTATAGGATTCATGGCAATGGGATTTATTATGAGAGGAGATCCGATTCGAGCTAGTTGGCTAATACTTTTTGCCTGTTTTTTTGATGTTTTTGATGGCAAGTTAGCTAGGTTATTAGGTATCCCTACACGTTTTGGGGCAGAGTTTGATTCTTTCGCAGATACTATTTCTTTTTGCGCAGTTCCTTCTATGATGATTTACTTAGTGTATGTAGAAGGACTTCCTCCTATCCTAGGTGGGTTATTTAGCTTTATACCTATTCTTTTTGGAACAATTAGGCTTGCAAAATTCAATTTAAATCAAGATCAAAATCCAAGATCCTATTTTGTTGGACTACCTACACCTATGAATGCTGTTATGATTATTACGTTTCTATTATTTAATCATCAAATCTGGGGAAATTATGGAGACCCAAGGATTGCTCTTGTTATGACAGCATTCCTTGGTTTCCTTATGGTAAGTAAAATACGTTTTTCAAAATTTCCACTGATTTCTTTTAAAAAAGGAAAATCAAATACATTAAGCCTTATAGGAGTTAGTTTAATCATTTTATCAGCGTTATTTCTTCAGGGACTTATTTTATTTCCTCTTTTTACAGTATACATACTTTGGAGCATTATTCAATGGACATTAGACAATGATAGGTTTGAGCAAAAATCTAATATTGAAGCTAAATTATAAAATAGGAATAAGATAAATGGATAAAACCAGATCGTTTGGATTAGTATTTTTAGTTTTATTTTTTGGTTCTATGCTAGGGTCTCTTTTAGGTGAGATTCTTGGCTTTTTACTTCCTCCTGGAGTAGTAAAAGACTTCTTTCTGACCAGTATTTATTTTGATTTGGCGGGAATTTTTGGTAATGCTAAAGGTGTCATTAGCATTGATTTATTAATGTTTGTTTTAAAATTTGGATTAGAAATTACAATTAATTTTACTAGTATAATTGGTTTAGCGACTGCATTTTATTTGCTTCGTTTTTACAGGTAATGAAGATAGGATTATATTAAATTCTATTAAATAAATTGAAATGATAAGGAATTAGTCATGTTAGAATCATCAGTTACTTTAATTCAAGCTGGAGTTCCCGGAGGATGGGAATGGGTCATTATTGCTCTTGTTGTTCTTCTATTATTTGGTGCAAAGCGTATACCAGAACTTGCACGGGGACTTGGTCAAGGGATAAAAGAATTTAAAGGAGCAGTAGATGATGCCAAGCAAGAATTAGATGATGCAGCAGAAACTATAACTTCTGATAGCGATAAGTCAGAAGAATAATATTATACTTTACAAGAAATAGTATATATAATATTTAAATAATAAAATCAAGTTTCTTCCCCTCTATTTATTGTGCTTTATATGGAACTTTATCTTCGAGTTTTCGTTTTAATACTGTTTCAATTGACCCAATCTAGGGTAAAGAGTAGTTTTCATGATTGAATTTTTACATCCTTGGATATTAATTGCTTCATTCTTTGTTCCTCTACTATTATGGTTATTTAAAAAGAAAAGCTCTTTTTTTGAAGGAACTATGCGTATTTCATCTTCTACATTATTTGAGGGAAACTTTCGTAGAAAAGGTGAGCTGAGATATAAGATAATTCTTTATCTAAAAATATTAACATTAGTGTTAATTATTATTGCTATTGCAAGACCACGGAAAATTGATCAATTGCAAATGATGAATGTTAATGTAGTTGATATTATTTTAGTTATTGATATAAGTAGTAGTATGTTAGCAGAAGATTTTAAGCCAAATAGATTAGAAGCAGTAAAAGAAGCAGCTCTGAATTTTATTGCTAATAGGCCTGAAGATCGTATAGGTTTATTAGTATTTGCAGGAGAAACTTTTATTCAATGTCCATTGACAACTGACAAACAAGTTTTAAGTTCATTATTAAAGGATATACGTATTGCTGAAAAAGAATATGATGGTACAGCCATTGGCATGGCAATTGCAAATGCAACTAATCGTTTGCGAGATAGCAAAGCTAAGAGTAAGGTTATGATCTTACTTTCTGATGGTAGTAATAATGCAGGAGAACTTGACCCTATAACTGCTGCCGATCTCGCAAACCAATTTGATATAAAGATATATACTATTGGTGCAGCAACAGATCAATCACTAACATACATTCCAGGTGTTGGAAGAATGATCAATGAGATTGATGAAGAAACATTAAAAGAAATTGCGAAAGAGACTGGTGGAGAATATTTTAGAGCAAAAGACCAAGATATGCTATCAGAAATATATGCACAAATAGATAGTATGGAGCGAACGGAAATTGAAGTTAAGAGTTATACTAAATATAAAGAATTATTTGGATGGTTTCTTATACCGGCATTAATAATTGCAATGGGAACAGAGACATTAAGCCGAACAATTTTCAAAAGACTGACATGATTGCTTTTAGATTTCCATATATATTATTATTCTATTTAGTATTTTTATTTTCCTTAATTATTTGGATAAATATAGATAAAAAGCGCAAGAAAAAAGTTTGGAGCAAGATAGACCCTGTGCTGAAGAATAAATTATTTTCAAGATTAGACACCAATCTTTTAAAATGGAAAAATCGATTAACAATTATTGGATTAATTTTTCTTATTTTTTCTGCTGCAGGTCCTCAAATTGGAACAAGAGTTTCGCCAATTGATAGAAAAGGTGTAGACTTAGTATTTGCAGTTGATGTTTCTGTAAGTATGAATGCGCAAGATATCAAGCCAAGTAGGCTAGAAAAGGCAAAATTTGAAATATCTCAAATAATAAATCAGTTAAAAGGAGATCGTATTGGGATAATTGTGTTTGCTGGATCAAGCCATCTATATTTACCATTAACTTCTGATTATGAAGCCACTCAGCTATTTCTTGATGCAATAGATACAAAAATGATTCCAAATCAAGGAACAGATCTTAGTAATGCTCTAAGAACTGGGATAAGTGTTTTTAATAAGGAAGATGATAAATATAAAGTTATGGTCCTTGTAACGGATGGAGAAGATCACGAAGGAGCAGCTATAGAGTTGGCAAGTACAGCCTTAAAGAGTGGGATTATTACGCACTCTGTAGGTGTAGGCACTGATAAAGGGTCCTTAATTCCGATAAAGAATGACCCCAATAACAATCGTTATAAAAGGGATAAAAAAGGTATTTTGATCACATCAAAGTTAAATGAAAATATGTTAATTGAATTAGCAGATGCAGGTGGTGGAATATATAGTCGATTTAATAATCGTGATTCTAAATATAAAGAAATTATATCTGCAATTGATAATATGGAGAAACGGTCAATAGCAACACACATTTATTCACAATATGAAGATCGATATCAATCATTTGCTACAATTTCTTTTTTACTTCTAACTGCTGGATTAATAATGCCTACAAGAAAAAAAAGAATATGAGAATATCACGATTAAATATTAGCGTTTTTATTCTTTTTTCTTATTCATTTGCTATTTGTGAAGATAAAGGAATAATATTGTATAATAACAATCAATTTGATAAAGCTAGAGAATATTATGAGAAAATTTTATCAGAGAGAAAAGAAGATGCTATTGCAAGTTTTGGATTAGGATCAACTGCATTCCAACAGAATGATTTATCATTGGCGATGAAGGGGTTTGAATCTGCTTTAAATACTGATGATATGAAGCTTAAATCCAGTGCTTATTATAATATGGCAAATGTGCTTGCAGAAAATAAAAGATTGGAAGAAAGCTTAGCTTTATATAGAGAATCACTTGTTTTAAACCCAAATGATCTAGATTCTAAGATTAACTACGAGTTAGTCAAGTTTATGCTTCAAGAACAGCAAAATAATGAGAGCCAAGAATCAAATGAAGAAAAGGATAATAATAAAGATCAGTCAAACGATCAGAATCAAAGCAAAGATTCAAATCAAAATAATGAGAATCAAGATGAGAATCATAGTGATCAAACCGATTCTTCAAACAATAATGATGATAAACAAGAAAATGAAGAGGAAGAGAATAAAAATGATAAGCAGGATAAAGAAAAAGGTGATCAAAATTTATCTGATGATGGAAGACAGAAGGAACCAATACCTCAAGATAAACAAAATGCATCAGCAATACTTGATGCATTAAAGAATAATGAAAAGATAAATAAAAAGATGCAGATTTCTAAATCAAAGAGAAGAAAATTAGAAAAAGATTGGTAAATAATATGATTAATTATTTTAGACTTTTTCTTATTTATATATTTCTAGTTAATCATTTATCTGGAGGATCAGTTCGAGCTACAGTAGATGCGAATAGTATTACTATAAATGAAACTTTTACATTTAAAATTGAAGCCCAAGATACAGATAAAATACCTTCAGTAAATATTTCATCATTATTAGATGATTTTACTATTGTGAGTGGCCCTGCCCAACAGACAAATTATTCTTGGACTAATGGGAAATCGACATCAACGAAGAGTTTATCATGGACGTTAGCACCTAATCGCGCAGGAAGATTAGTTATTCCTCAATTAATTATTTCTGCTGGAGGAAATAAATATAAAACGAAACAAATTCGAATAAATGTTCAAAAATCTGGTGCCGTTGCAAGCTCAAAAGAATTATTTGTATTAACCGAAATTGACAAAGATGAACTATTTATGGGGGAGCAAGTAACTGTAACATATAAGTTATATACACGAGTCCAACTTGGTCTTGAAAAAATTGACTATCCAAAAAGTATAGGCTTTTGGCAAGAGGATTTATCTATTCCACAACCCCCTCGTTTTAACAGAACTTCTATTAAAGGGGTAGAATATCAAGTTGCGACTTTATATAAAGTCGCTTTATTCCCTACAAAGACAGGAATTCTTGAAGTTTCACCAATGAGTGTTACAGCGCAAGTTAGAACAAAACAAAAAAATAATAGAAGATCAATATGGGATGATCCTTTTTTCAGTAGTTTTAATAATCGTACAATTAAAAAATTAATTAGAACTGATGCTGTTAAAGTAAATATAAAGCCATATCCGGAAGGACAACCGGCTGATTTTACTGGTGCAGTTGGAGATTTTAATATTCGCACATGGGTCGATACAAGCAAAGTTCGTATTAATGAAGCTGTTACCCTTAATATTGAATTACGCGGTACTGGTAATATTAATATGTTTAGTTTGTCTGAGATAAACTTTCCAGGAGACATGGATGTTTTTCCACCTAACACTACCTTTGAGAAAGAAAAATTATGGGATCAATATACTGGTACAATGATTTGGGAATATATATTAATCCCTAGAGCGTCTGGTAGATATCAGATCCCACGGATTCAATTATCATTTCTTAACCCAAAGAATGGATCTTGGAATAAGGTGGGAACAAAGTCTATATCATTGAATGTGTTACCGGGTGAAGATAATTTTATTAGCAGTACTAAGGGTTTTACAAAAGAAGAAATTTCATTGTTAGGAAGTGATATTCGTTATAATACGACAAGTATACCTAATTGGGTACTACGAAATGAGCCAACGATATCAATCAGATCGTTATCTTCTCATATTATAGCAGCAATTTTATTTTTGCTCCCAATACCTATTGCGAGATTTAAAGGAAATAGGTTAAATAATTCTCGTAAACGCCAATCAAATAATGCGCTAAAGAAAGCCTTAAAAAAACTAAAGAAATCAGAAGACAATCCATTTGTGCAGGTTTCTAGAATTATATATATATATCTTAAGGATCGTTTCTTTCTTTCTAGTGAACACTTAGATCCGTTATCAGTTCAACAAGCTTTAAAAGGGATTATTGAAACTGATCATCTAGAAGAATTAATAAAAATATTAAAATTATGTGATGCAGGTAGGTTTGGACCCGATGCATCTGAAGTGCAAGATAGACTTTTAGATGATGCTAAAAATATTTTATATAGATTGGATTCGAATAGATGAGACGTATACTAATCTTTATTTGCTATTTTAATGTTATTTTATATGCTGAAACGACTATTTCTGTCGATAGTTTATTTTCAATGGGTAATCGTTATTTTAACATAGAGAAATATGATTATGCGTTGGATGCATATTTAGCAATATTAGACCAAGTTGAGCATCCTGACCTATATTATAATATTGGTAATACATATTATCGTTTAGGTGATATAGGGCAAGCAATTTGGGCATATGAAAAAGGAATACAATTATCTCCTTTAAATAAAGATTTACAATATAATTTAGATTTTCTTAATGCGCGTGTAAAAGATAGGATAGAGGTACCTAAAAATATGTTGTTTATTGAGATATATAGGACACTAAAAAGAAATATAAAACTAAAGGATTTGTTGCTCTGGGGTGGATTAATGCTTCTTCTATCAGCATTTGCAACATTGTTTAAAGAATTTGGAATTTTAGATGTTCTTTTTGCATTTCGAATGCAGGTCTTTTTATTAATTTTAAGTGCATTAATTCATATTATAGCTTTGGATAAATATTGGGAAATTTCTGATAAGAATGAAGGTGTTATTATTTCTCCAATTGTTAATGTACGTTCTGCACCCATAGATAGAGATGAAAAGATAATTTTTCGTATTCACGAAGGTTTAAAAGTTGATATTGTTCAATCTCAACCAGGTTGGTTTGAAATAATACTACTTGATGGAAATAAAGGATGGATTTCTCATGAATCCTTATTGAGGTTGTAATGCTTAATAATAAATATTTTTTTTTGGTGATTATTTTTTCTTTTATTTTGGCACAAAACCATAATGATTTAAATCAGAAAAAATTAAAGGATGTATCTCCCCATTGGCCAGTTATTGTAAATAATACCCTTGATGATTCATCATCTTTTGATATGGTGCTAATAAAAGATTCTACTCAACTAATTTCAGAAGGATTTCGTGTTCAGATTTTAGCAACTCGTTATTTTGAATATGCTGATAGTCTTGCAATATCTATTAGCAACCAGATCACCGATAGTGTTTATGTAGAGTTTGAAGTCCCTAACTATAAAGTTAGAGTAGGAGATTTTATACATAGAGATTCTGCAGAATCTCTCCAGCAAGAATTATTAAATATGGGTTATAAATCTGCCTGGATATTGCGTTCGAGGATTACTGCTCAGAAAGCAGAGTAACTATTTACCCTCCAAGTATTAAAGCAATTCTAAAAAAAGGTTTTGATAATTCTAATTCTTGTTTTCCAGCTAGAGGTGCGTTATTTGCTTCCCATCCATTTGAATCATAAAGTGTAATATTATATCCTAGACTAAGGTCAAATCCAAACCAAGGCATTAAAGGATATCTTAATGACATGAAAGGGTTAATTACAGTAATATCTGTCGAGGCTTGGGTGTTTAAATAACTTGGATTAGCATCGTTAAATGAAGACCATATGTTTGTCCAGCTATTTGTACCTGAGTCTTTTAAAACTCGAATATTTGCATTCCCAAATAATAATGCTACACCAAAATTGAGTTCAAGATTTCCATAAGGATTATAATTAGACTCAACATAAGGACCAACAATTGATGAAGAAATTGTGATATCGCGGTTAATAGAGTTTTCATCAGCACCATTAATATGTGTACTTCCAGAAAATCCCATTCCACCTATAAATAGATTATTATAAACATTAACAGCACCACCACCACCATTCATCATTAAAGCATTTTCTAAATTACCCATTCCAAAATTATCTACATTTAAATCTGTAATTTGATTATTTAGCTTACTCCACTCAATGGACCAAAGACCAAGCATATAACCCCCATAGCCTCTATATGCCTGTCCATAAAGTTGAGAAGATATAGTTATCAATAAGGTTAAAACCCATATATTTTTTTTTATCATAATACTTTTACTCCAAAAATTATTTTTTACCGTTTAGATAAATATTTAATAATGTGATACGTAAGAAAGTAATATTAATCAATAAAATTAGAAATAGGTAGTATTGAACTATAAAATATTATTTTGTAAAGTAATACGGCCATATTATTGCATCTAGTAGCATTGTTTGGATACAAAAAAAGGTTAAGCCGATAATACTAGCTATATAAAGCCAATTTGTTCTTTCAAAATTTGACATGAAGAACGAGGTAAGTAATATCACGGAAGAAAATCCAACAGTAAATAAAACAAGTCGAATAGCCAGCCACAAAAAAGGTGACGGATTATTAATCATTGCAAAGGTAAGATAAATCCAAATTGCAGATGGTAGAATAATACCAGCATATAGAATATTTATGAACCAAAAACCATATTTACCAAATAGTTTAAGATTATCTATATTAATATAAAATAATATATATAGAGTGAAAAAGAAATATCCGCCAGCTGCCAAAAACATAAAAATAGTATAGTAGGGTCTTATTGATAGAGGTACGTTTCCCCATAGATTCATTCTAGTTAAAGGATTACTTATTAATCCATGAGCGTAAGAACCGAGTACACTTAGACCTCCAAAAATATTAATACAATAAAATAGTATAAGCTGCTTATTCATCTATTAGATATGATAATATACATTTGAAAAGATAAGCTCAATTAATATTGTGATTCAAATAAAATATTATTTAGTATCTGCCATTGACACCATTAATTATATCGTCGTAATTTTGCCATTATGACAGAGTTTAAATTAAATAGTGAATATCAACCTAGCGGGGATCAGCCACAAGCTATTAATGCAATTGCATCTAGTCTAAAAGAAGGTTCCAAGCATCAAACTCTATTAGGTATAACCGGTTCAGGAAAAACATTTACAATGGCAAATGTAATTCAACAGTTACAGCGCCCTACTCTAATTATATCTCATAATAAGACTCTAGCAGCACAATTATACGGAGAATTCAAACAATTGTTTCCCCATAATGCTGTAGAATTTTTTATAAGTTATTATGATTATTATCAACCAGAGGCATACTTACCCGTAACAGATACCTTTATTGAAAAAGATATGTCTGTTAATGAAGAAATTGATATTTTACGTCTAAAAGCTACAAGTTCATTATTAGCTCGAAAAGATGTGATTGTCGTTAGTTCTGTCTCATGTATTTACGGCATTGGTTCTCCTGCTGAATACCAACAGCAGGTTGTTCATGTTGAAAAATCAATTCACTTAAATAGAAGAGAGTTTTTTCGCAAACTTGTGAATATACATTATAACCGCAATGATGTGGTATTTGAAAGAGGAACGTTTCGTGTCCGTGGTGATATTATTGAAATTTATTTAGCTTATGAAGATATTGGTGTTCGATTAGAGATGTTTGGTGATACAATTGATTCTATATCGAGAATTAATCCTTTGACTGGTGAAGTATTGAAGGAAATGGCAAATGAATTTATTTATCCAGCAAAGCACTTTGTTACTGATCGGCAATCTATAAAGAATATAGTTTCAGATATAAGGGAAGAATTAACTAAAAGATTAGAAGAGTTGCGTTCAGATGGAGGATTGTTAGAAGCTCAAAGATTAGAGCAAAGAACTAATTTTGATTTAGAAATGATGTTAGAAGTTGGTTATTGTTCTGGAATTGAAAATTATTCTAGATATTTTTCAGATAGGAAATCTGGAGATCGTCCTTATACATTAATAGATTTTTTCCCATCTGATTTTATTACAATCATTGATGAATCCCATGTAACTCTTCCCCAAATAAAAGGTATGTATAATGGTGATAGAGCAAGAAAAGAGGTCTTAGTAGAACATGGGTTTCGATTACCTAGCGCATTAGATAATAGGCCTTTACAAATAAATGAATTTTTACCTTTACAGAATCAAATTATATATGTTTCAGCAACTCCAGCAGATAAAGAGCTTGAATTATGTGGGGGTGAAGTAGTAGAACAAATTATTCGTCCTACAGGTTTACTTGACCCTAAAGTAGAAGTAAGAAAAACAGAAGGACAAATAGATGATATAATTGGAGAAGCTAGACTAAGAGCAAAAAAAAATGAAAGAATATTAATTACTACTCTAACTAAACGAATGTCTGAAGATCTTTGTGAATATTTAAGAGGTGTAAATCTTCGTGTTCGATATTTGCATAGCGATATTAACTCTCTTGAGCGGGTCAAAATATTAAGAGATCTAAGATTAGGAGAATTTGATATTCTTGTCGGGATTAATTTGCTCAGGGAGGGCTTGGATTTACCTGAAGTTTCACTTGTTGTTGTTCTAGATGCCGATAAGCAAGGTTTCTTGAGAAGCCATACATCATTAATGCAAGTTGCTGGTAGAGCAGCTCGTCATCAAGATGGTTTTGTAATTCTTTACGCAGATAAAATTACTCCAGCAATGGAAAATTTAATTAATGAAACAAAACGTAGAAGAGAGATACAAGAAGCATACAATAAGGAAGAAGGTATTACTCCAACTACAATCTCTAAATCTACAGAAAATATTTTATTTAGTACTTCGGTAGCTGATTCTATTGAGCATGAAGATTATGATACAGTTTTAAACCGTAAAGGGGATGATTTTTCCAAAATGGATAAAAGGCTAGCGCTGGATATGATGAGAAAAGAGATGTTGGAGGCTTCAGATGATTTGAAATTTGAAAAAGCTGCAAAGCTGCGTGATGAGATCAAAAAATTAGAAAAAGAATTGGAAGGAATATTTTAATGAAAATATTTGTAACTGGAGGTGCTGGTTATATAGGCTCCCATGTTGTTATGCAGTTATTAGATGCTGGTCATAAAGTAACGGTTTATGATGATCTATCGCTGGGTTTTAAAGAAAATGTCGATGATAGAGCAAAATTTATCAAAGGTTCAACATTAGATATAGATCTTTTAAAAATATCGATTTCAGATGACTTTGATTTAGTTATTCATCTTGCAGCTTATAAAGCAGCAGGAGAATCAATGGAATTTCCATCAAAGTATTCAAATAACAATATTAATGGTAGTGTCAATCTGCTGAATTTGATTTTAGAACTGGGAATCAAGAATATTATTTTTTCTTCTACGGCTGCAGTATATGGTTATCCAAATTATATACCTATAGATGAAAATCATGATTTAAACCCAATCAATTTTTATGGATATACTAAGTTAGTTATAGAAAATTTAATTCAGTGGTATGCAAAATTAGGGAAATTAAACTATGTTATTTTCAGATATTTTAATGCAGCTGGTTATGATACTAAAGGTCGAATAAAATGTTTAGAACGAAACCCCGCAAATTTATTGCCTATAGTAATGGAAACTGCAAATAAATATCGAAAAGAGGTGGAAATATTTGGTGATTCCTATGATACAGCTGATGGTACTGGAGTACGTGATTATATTCATGTTAGTGATTTGGGGCAAGCACATGAGGATGCAATTAATTTTCTATCTGATCAAAAAAGTAATTTGATAACAAACTTAGCAACAGGCGAAGGGTATTCAGTTTATGAAATTATTAGTCGTACAGAGAAACTATCAGGTAATAAAATTAATTATCATATATCTAAAAAAAGAGCGGGAGATCCTCCAGTTGTAATAGCTTCATCAAAATTAGCTTATGATAAGCTTACTTGGGAACCGCAATATTCTAATATTGATACAATTTTAGAAAGCATGTGGAATATTTATAAAGAGATTAAATAGGAGTATTCAAAGTGATTGATATCGAAAAATTACAATCAAGATCAGGCATTATTGGAAATTCAGAATCGATAAGAGAAGTTCTAGATTTAATTGTTCAAGTTGCTCCTGTTGATATCGCTGTCTTAATATCTGGTGAATCAGGTACAGGGAAAGAAATGATAGCAAAAGCTATGCATAAATTTAGTAAGCGGTCACAAGATGATATGATTACTGTAAATTGTGGAGCTATACCTGTTGGAATCATTGAAAGCGAGTTATTTGGACACAAGAAAGGATCTTTTACTGGCGCGAATGAAGATCGAAAAGGGTATTTCGAGAGCGCACATAAGGGAACAATATTTCTCGATGAGATAGGAGAGACTCCTCGGGAAACTCAGGTTAAACTTCTTCGTGTTTTAGAAGCAGGAGAATTTATGCGTGTGGGCGATTCCAAGACTTTATATACTGATGTGAGAGTGATAGCAGCAACGAATAAAGATCTTCGTGAACTTGTAAAGAAAAATCAATTTCGACAAGATCTCTATTTCCGCTTAAAAACAGTTCAAGTTGATTTACCACCATTAAGAAATAGGATTGAAGATATTTCTCAGCTTGTCGAGCGCTTTTCCCTAGAATTTACGCGTGAAAATGATATCCCTTATAGGGGATTTATTCCGGAAGCGATTCGTCATATGAAAAGTTATGATTGGCCTGGAAATGTAAGAGAACTTAAAAACTTTGTTGAAAGTATCTTAGTTTTACAAAAAGGAGAAAGAATTACTTTAAAAATGGTTGAAGATAAATTAGATGTGCCTCAAAAAATTCATAGTGATAATTTACCTATTGTTGTAAATCAATCTGCAGAACAAGCGGAAAGAGAACTGATTTTAAGACAATTATTGTTATTGCGTCAGGATGTCGGACTAATTAAAGATAGAATGGATAATAGTAAAAACTTATCTGTTCCAGCTTCATCAGATGTATCTATCTTTCACAATGATGATCATGCCTTAGTAAGAGATAATATGGAAGTAGATCCAGATGGACAAAAACTATTACGCGATGATGCAATTGGTGATATGTCTCTTGAAGAACTTGAAAGAGAAGCAATTGTCCGAACATTAAATTATTTTAATAATAATCGTCGAAAGGCTGCAAAATCTTTGGGTATGAGTGAAAGAACATTATACCGTAAAATACATGATTATGGTTTAGCTAAAAAAAATAAATCATATAGGTCTTCAAACTAATGAAGCAAATTATTTATATAATAATTATACCATTATTTTCAGGTTGCATATATTATTCAATGGCTGGATCTATACCTCCACATATTAATAGTATTTCAATCCCAATGGTTGAGAATCAAACAGTAGAATTCGGAATTTCAGAGGCAGTAACTGATAATCTGGTTAATCAATTTTTGGAAACGAATATTCTCAGATTAGATGAAGAAAATAATGCTGACTCTATTTTAAAAGGAAAAATAGTTCGTGTGAAAGATGCTCCTTATACATATACAAAGGAGGAGTCAGTAACAGAATACCGCTTCACAATTACGATGGAATTAGAGTGGTATGATATTGTAAAAGATAAAGTAATGATAAAAAAACAATACTCTGGTTTTGGTGCATATGGATTGAGCGGTGATATCAGTTCAGATCAGATTGATAATGACGGTGATGGTTTGGTTGATAGTGAAGATGAAGATGAATTTGGAGACCCAAGAGAATATGCAACAAAAGTCGCTGTAAAAAAGATAGCTCAAGATATATTAAATGAAATAATGACATCTTGGTAATTAAGTTTTTGAAAGGAAAAGAAAATAAAAATGAAAAAAAGATTTCTATCTGATATATCAGATGTAGATGGTAAGGAAGCAACATTTGACGGTTGGGTATATAATACTCGATCTATTGGTAAAATTTGGTTTCTAATTTTACGTGATGGTACTGGTATGACTCAGTGTGTAGTCTCATCAGATGAAACTAGTGATAATGTATTTGATTTAGAAAACACTTTGACGCAAGAGACCTCTATTACTGTTACAGGTATTGTGAAAAAAGAGCCGCGTTCAATAGGGGGGTATGAAATATTAGTTAAAAATATTGTAGTTCATCAATTAGCTCAGGACTATCCAATTTCGTTGAAGGAACATGGAACCTCATTTTTAATGGATCATAGACATTTATGGATACGTTCTAAAAGACAACATGCTATTTTAAAAATTCGTCATCAAGTGATTAAGTCATGTAGAGATTTTTTGGATTATAATGGATTTACTTTAGTTGATACCCCAATTTTTACTGCGAATGCTTGCGAAGGTACATCTAATCTATTTAATGTTGATTATTTTGATAGATCCGCTTATTTAACTCAAAGCGGTCAGTTGTATTCTGAGGCAAGTGTAGCGAGTTTTGGAAAAGTTTATTGTTTTGGCCCAACATTTCGTGCTGAAAAATCTAAAACGCGAAGGCATTTAACAGAGTTTTGGATGGTTGAGCCTGAAATGGCATATTATGATTTAGATGATAATATGGATTTAGCTGAACAATTTGTTGAGACTATTGTTCAATCGTGTCTAAAAAACTGTAAAAATGAACTAGATATACTTGAAAGAGATACTTCTTATCTAGAAAAAGTTAAAGCGCCTTTTCCGCGTATTACTTATGATGAAGCTGCTAAGATACTGAGTGATAATGGGGCAGGTTTTACATATGGAGATGATTTTGGGGGGGCAGATGAAACAATTATATCCGAACAATATGAAAAACCTATAATGGTGCATCGATGGCCAGTAGATGTTAAGGCATTTTATATGAAGCGTGATAATAATAAAAAACTAGCTTTAGGTGTAGATATGCTTGCCCCTGAGGGATATGGAGAAATTATTGGTGGAGGTCAAAGAGAGGATGATTTGGAGATATTAGAGAAAGGAATTGAAGAGCATGGGTTAGATAAAAAAGATTTTAAATGGTATTTGGACTTGAGAAGATATGGATCAGTTCCCCATTCAGGTTTTGGTTTAGGTATTGAAAGAACAGTAGCTTGGATAACTGGAATAAAACATATTCGTGAAACTATCCCATTTCCTAGAACAATTTCTCGATTAGAGCCATGATATTTTCTCGAAAACGTATTTCTATATTTGGTGGAAGAGATGTAAGTAATGAAATATATCATAAAACTTTTTTACTTGGTGGGCTATTAGCTAAAGAAGGATATTTAGTATATTGTGGCGGTGGGAAAGGTGTTATGGAAGCAATAGCCAAAGGAGTGTATAAAAATAAAGGTACTTGTATAGGTATTTTGAAGGGTGATTCTTTATCTGAAATGAATAAATATATAACTATACCAGTATCAACTAATATGGGTATATCACGGAACGCTTTGCTTGCATATAATTGCGATGTTGCTGTAGCGATTAGTGGCAAATATGGAACATTATCTGAAATTTCATATGCGTTTCAATTAGAAAAGCCAGTTATTGGTTTGAATAGCTGGAATTTAACTGGTCTTAAAAATGTAAATGAACCAAGTCAAGTAATAGACTTTATAAAAGAGAACACATAATTATTAAGATTGTATTATAGATGAAAATAGCCTTGTGCCAAATAAATCCAACTGTTGGAGCCTTTAAGGAAAATAAGGAATTAATACTACGTAATTATATGGAAAGTCTAGATTGTGGAGCTGATTTAGTAGTATTTCCAGAAATGTCTATAACCGGTTATCCAATTTCTGATTTATTGTATGAGGATGGTTTTGTTGATCAAAATATGATCATTTTAGATGAAATTATTTCTAAAACAACGAAACCAATGATTATAGGATATGTTCATCAAGAGGAAGGTCGTTTATTTAACTCTGCTGCTGTTTGTCTTAATGGAAAATTCTTTTTTAGATATGATAAAATATTTTTACCAACCTATGATGTTTTTGATGAAGACAGATATTTTTCTCCTGGTAAAGAATTGGGATTATTTGAGATTGATATCAATAATAAGCAAATGGTTATTGGGCTGCAGATATGTGAGGACCTTTGGGATCATGAATATGATCGTAAAATTTCAGATGAGCTATCTAAATCGGGTGCATCATTTATTGTAAATATTTCAGCATCTCCTTATCATAGTTTAAAGTTCGATGAAAGAATAGAATTAATTAAGAATAAAGTAAATAAGATAAAAAAACCAATCTATTATTGTAATCTAGTTGGTGCGCAGGATGAACTTATTTTTGATGGCGAGTCTATTGGGGTAAATAGCGATGGCAAATTAGTTGGCTTAGGAAAAAAATTTTCAGAAGATATAATCTATATTGATTCTAATTCGGATTTATCAATTCCTAAACCAAAAATAGATAGATATTCTGAGGTATATAATGCACTTGTACTTGGTGTTAGAGATTACTTTGATAAGACTTTTCATTCAGAAGCCATAATTGGGCTCAGTGGAGGAATTGATTCTTCTATAGTAGCATGTATTGCAACAGATGCTCTTGGTTATGATAAAGTACATGGTGTTTCTTTACCTTCAATAATTTCAAGTAATCATAGTAAAAGTGATGCAAAAGATCTTGCTTCTAATCTCAATATTGACTTTAGATCAATATCTATAGGTAATATTGTTGATGAATATGAGGAAACCTTGAAAAATGAATTTCTTGGAACTGAAAAGAATGTGGCTGAAGAGAATATACAAGCTAGAATAAGAGGTGATATTCTTATGGCATTAAGTAATAAATATAATTGGCTTGTATTATCTACAGGAAATAAGACAGAAATGGCTTTAGGTTATTGTACTTTATACGGTGATATGTCTGGAGGACTATCTGTTATATCGGATTTATCAAAGGATGATGTATATGCGTTAGCGCATAAAATAAACTCCATTGCTGGATATGATAGAATTCCAAAGAACTGTATTGATAAACTTCCATCAGCGGAATTATCTGAGGGGCAATTTGACCCATTTGATTATAAAGTTGTAAGCCCCTTGGTTGATCGTATCATTGAGGACTGTGAGTCCCCATTTACTTTAATTCAGGATGGTTATGATTCTCAACTAGTTTATGATATATATAATAGAATCAAAGTCAATGAATATAAGCGTAGGCAAGCTGCACCTGGGTTGAGAATTAGTTCTAAAGCCTTTGGTGTAGGTAGAAGGATTCCCATCGTTAACCATTATAAATACCAGGAGGAATAATTGAAAACATTCCCTTATTTTTTATTACTCTTTACATTATTATATGGTCAATCTGAAGCCCCAGTAGATTATTGGACTAAATTAAGTCAAGGTGAGAAAGTTGCATTTGTTAATGGTGCTTATGGCGGCGCAGCCAGAATGAAGATGCATCATGAAAGAGAGGTTCAAAAACAATATATGAAGGATCCATATTGGGTTCAGCCATATTATATTAACAGATTTTATGATATAGTTGATGAGCATATATCTCAAGGTGTAACATATGATTTAAATATAGTCGCTGGGCACTTAGATGCATTATATGCAAACTATGATAATAGAAATATACCCGTATTAGAAGCTATACGGATAGTTTCTGTTGCCCAAGATGGTGAACCTCAGAAAGCAGACTTGATCTTGCTAAGAGCTCAAAAAAAATATAGTCCTTAATTAAGTATAATAATTTCTTTGGTAAAAAGTATAGAGTTTGGTACAAGAACTTTTTTATCCTCAGACTCTATCGTAGTATAACGCAAATCAATTTTGATAACTTTTCCCTCGTGACCAACAATGTTGATTTTATCATTAATTTTGAAAGGCCTATGTAGTAAAATAATAGAACCGGCGATTAAATTTGAAACTACATCTTTTAAAGCGAACCCAAGAGCAAATCCTGTTAATCCTAGACCAGCAACTAATGCGGAGACATTTATTCCAAAAGTTCCAAGTGAAGTAATTAACCCAAAAATCATAAGACCAATTTTTGCAATTCGACCGATAAGTAATAAAAGTTGTTTATTTAATCCGCGCTTATCTGCTATTCTTAATATCAAAAATTGGGAAAAAATGCCGCTAATCCAAAAAAATAAGAATATTAAAATACTGAAAACTAAATTTGGCAGAAATTCAGCAATATTCTGATATATGGTATTTAATATTAGCTCTATGTCCATTCTTCAACTTACGTTCAAAGACAATTTTACCCAAAATAAATTGGGTTTATCTGTATATAAATAATTTTAAGATTAATGAGTTTATATAGTCAATACATCTTGAGCTACTTAATTTCGTCTTAATGAATAAAAGCAAGATAAGAAATTTTTGTATTATAGCTCATATTGATCATGGCAAGTCAACATTAGCTGATAGGTTATTAGAAGATACCAATACGTTATCTAAAAAAGATATGCAGAACCAAGTTTTGGATAGTATGGATTTAGAGAGAGAGCGAGGAATTACAATTAAAAGTCATCCTATACAGATCAATTACAAACACAATGATGGCGAATTATATATAATAAATCTTATTGATACACCTGGTCATGTTGATTTTTCTTATGAAGTATCTAGATCGCTGGCTGCTTGCGAGGGTGCTTTATTGGTGGTAGATGCTGCGCAGGGAGTAGAAGCACAAACAGTAAGTAATGCTTATTTAGCAATCGAAAACAATTTACATATTATACCTATAATTAATAAAGTAGATCTACCTAGCGCTCAAATAGAGGATGTTGAACAGCAACTAATTGAATTAATAGGATGCGATAAAGATGAAATCATACATGCTAGCGCAAAAAATGGTATAGGTATAGAATTTATTTTTGATGCAATTATCAATAGAATTCCACCTCCAGATGAAAAAATCAAATCGCCTCCTAGAGCTTTAATTTTTGATTCTACATATGATAATTATCGAGGTGCTATACCTTATGTGCGTGTTGTTGATGGGGTATTGAAGGCTGGGGCTACAGCAAGATTCTTTGGCCATAATCATGAATATGAAATAACAGAAGTTGGACATTTTGTGATGAAGATGGTGAAAACAGATGAATTAAAATCTGGTGATGTAGGGTATGTTATCGCTAATATTAGAGATGTATCGCATATATTACCAGGCGATACTCTAACAACAAAGCAGAGCCCATCTGAGAAACCTCTTTCTGGATTTAAGCATATAAAACCAATGGTTTTTTCTGGTCTATATCCATCTGATAGTGACCATTATAATCAACTACGAAGCGCATTAGATAAACTGAAATTAAATGATGCATCATTGGTATATGAACCAGAAACCAGTGAAGCTCTAGGATTTGGTTTTCGTTGTGGATTTCTTGGACTATTGCATATGGAAATTATTCAAGAACGTTTGGAGAGAGAGTTTGAGGTCAACTTGGTTACCACCACTCCAAATGCCCGATATCTTGTTGTAACTAAAGATAGAACAGAGATTGAGGTAGACACTCCAGCTAAAATGCCTGCAAGCTCATATATCGATGATATTAAAGAGCCATACATGTCTTGTGAAATAGTTACACCAATAGATTATATAGGAAATATTATGAAATTATGTCAGGGTAAGCGTGGTATATATAAAAACACTAATTATTTGACGAAAGATAAAGCACAATTACACTATGAACTTCCCTTGGCAGAAATTATTTTTGATTTTTATGATAAATTAAAATCACTTAGCCGAGGTTATGCATCTTTTGACTATGCCTTATCTGACTATCGCGATGGAAAATTAATGAAACTTGATATTCTTTTAAATGGAGATATTGTTGATGCCTTATCTATAATAACGCATGCTGATGATGCATATGATCGTGGGGTTGCATTATGTAGCAAGTTGAAAGAACTAATACCAAGACAATTATTTGACATCCCTATACAAGCAACGTTAGGGACAAAAGTAATTGCTCGATCTACTGTAAAGGCATTGAAAAAGAATGTAACCGCGAAATGTTATGGGGGCGATATCACTCGTAAACGCAAATTATGGGAGAAACAAAAGCAAGGCAAAAAAAGGATGAAATCAATTGGAAAAATCGCCATTCCACAGGAAGCTCTCTTGGCGGTACTACAGATAGATAAATAATAACTATCTCATTCTATGAAAAACTCAAATTACTGGTTTACAACAAATTCACCTCTATATAGTTTTATTTTCACTATACCTTTATTTCTGATATATGAAATCGGTGTTTTTACTATTTCAGTAAATGATATTGTAATATTAAGGAATGGTGCAGATGTATTAATGCGCCAAGTATTAGGACTATTTGGCATTTATGGGGTTTATGGATTTAGCGCCTCATTTATGATTGGATTTATGGTTGCTTTTTTACGACAAAAGAAATCTCTTGAATCCACTGTTATCAAAGGAGAATATCTAATTTGGATGTTTTTCGAAAGCATATGTTGGGGGGTAATACTTTTTGTTTTAATGGGGTTTACCGCTCCTTTATTAATGGCTAATTCTACGGGAACAATGTTACAACAGGTTGTTTTATCAATTGGAGCAGGTATATATGAAGAATTTGTTTTTCGTGTTATTCTTATTGCTGGATTTGGCTCTATATTAGGATTTATTTTTCAATGGAAAAAAATTGCTAAAATTACGAGCGGCATCATTCTTTCAGCCGCATTATTTTCATTATTTCATTTTATGGGCGATTATGGTGAAGAGCCAAATTTCTCTGTATTTATGATGCGTTTTATCGCAGGGATTTTTCTAGGATTGATCTATGTATTTCGGGGTTTTGGTCCTGCAGCATATGCTCACACTGTCTATGATTTAATTATTCTTACTCTTGTAACAACACAATTATAATTTTTTATAAGTAATTGATTTAAATGTATTATTTTTTAAATGAAAATTTTAAGTAAAATGAAGAAATATTTATTTAGCATATTTATCTTCCTATATAATCCGATTTCTGCAGAATCAACGATCAGTGATCTGAATATTTATATATATCCTGAATACTATTATAGCGGTATTATGGTAGAAATAAATGGTAAAGTTGACTTGTCAGATATCCCTTTTTCTATGGAGATGCTTGTTCCAGTAATGACAGATTCTGTTTTTTTTGTATCAGGATCTCCTAATGATCAATCTGAAGTAAAAACGTTAAATATAAAGGATGAGAATTCAATGAGTTGGGTGCATCTAGAATTAAATAAATCTCCATTTAGAATTTTTGTTTTTTATAACCCTTTTAATTCTTCAGTTACTAGAGAGATTCAATATCCTCTACAATTTTCAACTTCATTAAGTGAATTTCATGTTTTTGTTCAAGAGCCACTTATTTCAACTAGTTTTAATATTGATTTAGAATCAACTTCAAATAAAGATCAACATAATATTGTTTTTCATCAGATACATTTTCAAGGATTAAAAGAGATGTCTAAAGAGATAATTAATCTTTCATATGATAATCTCTCTGGTAAAACTACTATGCAATATTTGCAAGGTAGATTATCTAAGGATTCAATTAATAATGATGAGTCCACTCAACAAAAAGATAATAAAATCCCAAAGCGACATAGGCTTCCTTTATGGGAACCAATTGCAGTATTAGGTGTTTTATCTGTTTTATCTGGAGTGTTATTTTTTAATAATAATCAGAATAAGAAAAATGGAAAAAACAAGAATTTTTGTTCAAAATGTGGTAATAAATTAGATAAGAGCGATAAATATTGTTCTATTTGTGGGAGTAATATATAATGTGGCCTATCGTATATGATTTTGGCATAATCCGCATTTTAGGGTTTGAATTTCATTTAGCAATTTATTCATATGGCTTAATGTTAGTAGTTGCCTTTTATACTTGTTATGCATTGTTATTTAAAGAAATGAAACGATTGAATTATGATGAAAATATAGCTTCAGATATTATTACTTCAGCTGCCTTAGGTGGTATCGTTGGGTCGAAGATATATTACTTAATAGAAAACTTTGATCGAGTAATTATAGATCCATATGGAATGATTTTTAGTGGTGCGGGACTTGTATTTCTTGGGGGATTAATGGGCGGAACAATAGGTGTTACAATTGTTCTGAGAAAGAATAGATTACCATGGTTGCAATTTGCTGATATTATCGCTCCGTTATTGATTATTGGGTACTCTATTGGAAGAATAGGCTGTTTTCTAGTTGGTGATGATTATGGCTTACCTACAAAATCAATTTTCGGCATGTCGTTTAAAATAGGCGCCCCCCCAACAACATATGAATCAATTGCTTATAATTATCCTTGGTTAGATATCTCTAATTGGAATCCTGGTGATATAATAACTGTTTATCCTACTCAAATAATTGAATCTATGATAGGATTTGGAATTTTTATATTTTTATGGAATAAAAGAGATAAGATAATAACCCAAGGTAGTTTGTTTTTTACTTATTTAATTATTGCAGGTATGGAACGATTCTTTATTGAATTTATTCGTTTAAACCCAAAATATTTATGGATCATAAAAGATGTCATTGGATTTTCTGGTGCACAAGTTATTTCACTTATTATGATTAGTATTGGGATATATATGTTGATTGCCCCCCCACAAAAGTCTGAAACAAAAGAAGCAAGCTAATCATATAAACCCTATGATTAGGGCTATTCTTAGTTTTTTATTTATTAGTAGTCTATTAGCTCAAAAATTTGATGCTTATAATCTTCCTACTAAACTAGAGAAACAACAATTTTCTATTCATAAAATAATAAAGGGGCATGGTGGGTGGACTTTTTATATAGATCTTGATTCAAGGTTAGTAGCAAGTCAATCATCTGTGGGAAATTTTTATTTTACTGGTGGATTTGGTGATAATTACGATTCATTTATTGATCCCATTGGATTTAGTATTTCAAATTTAGATTTATATATTTTTGATAAAAGTCAAAATAAAGTTTTTCGTTTTGATTATTCTTTAAATCTCATCAAAAGCTTAGACCTAAGTCCTAATTTTAAAAGATCGAATATAGTTGTAGATGATTTTGCAATAGATAATTGGGGCAATTATTATCTTCTTTCTGAAAATGATAATGCAATTATTCGAGGAAATATTTCAGGTGTAGATCCCCTTATATTTATTGATTTAGATCAGCAAATTATTGATAGAGATTGTTGCGATAAAATTAAAATTAGTTCTAATGGAGATATTGCTCTATTGTATCCATGCTCAAAACAGTTAGTTATATTTAATCGATTGGGAAGATTAAAAAATAAAGTAAAATTTTTAATGGATGATCCAATCACTTTCACAGATATGAAAGACTCATGGGCTGTGCTAAATAATCAAGGAGAAGTAGAGATAATTGATAAATTAATATCAAAACAATTTTCAATTCCATTAATTGATAATGAATATTCGATAGATCTAACCAATTATCGTGATAAGATATTATGTTTAACAAATCAAAGGATAATAGAATTTTATCTTGACTAGTCGAGCTATTCTGATTGGTTTGTTTTTTTCTATTACGAAAGCACAAATCATATCAACATTAGATACAATTATTGTTTCTACATATCCATCAGAGATAAAGCTTCAACATAATTTGATAATTGATACAACTTTTTTAATTATAAATAAAGATATTGATTCTATTGAATATTCGTTAGATCCAATTAATGGATTATTATATGTTACTAAGCAAAAAAGAATATCCAAGCCCCTCATTGTCACATATGATTATTATGCAATATCATTGCCAATAAAAATCGGCCCAAAATGGATAGATCTTCCTTTGATAGATTCTTTGATGTTAGATCACGATCAGAGTAAGGATATTGAATTAACTTCATATCCAATAGTGAAAGAAAAGGAGTCGATTTATTCTACCGGGACATTTTTTAGAAATTTGAATATTGCTCCAAGAGGAGGCTCTGAGTTCAGTGGAGGATTTCAAATGCAGATACAAGGATCTTTAGGCGATGATATAGAGGTTGGTGGTGTGTTATCTGATCAAAATTTCCCAATACAACCAGATGGAAATACAAGCAATTTAGATGAGATTGATAAAATATTTTTTCAAATATACCACAATAATTTTGAAATCAGAGCTGGTGATGTGGATATAGATATTGAATCAGGTAAATATCTAAATGTAAAGAGAAAAACTGTTGGTGTTAATAATAAGTTTAAATTTAATGGAGTATCGGGAAATGGTGCTGTCGCTGGTTCAAAAGGAGTATCACATCAAATAGAATTTAAAGGTGTTGATGGAAAGCAAGGGCCATATAATCTTACGGCAAAAAATGGTAATAAAGATATTGTCATTATAGCAGGATCTGAGAGAGTATGGTTAAATGGAGTTCGATTGCATCGTGGAGAAGATTATGATTATACAATTGATTATAGTCTAGGAGAGATATTCTTTATGCCAAAAAATATAATATTTTTTGATAGTGATCTATTTATAGAATACCAGTATGGTGACGAACAGTATAATCGCAACCTTTTGTCTTCATCGATAAATAAAGAATTAAACAACAGAGGTAAAATTCAATTAAGTTGGATTCGGGAATACGATCAAACATTAAATACAAATAATGAAATCAATAGTGATGCGTTATCGTTATTCAAAGAGTCGGGAGATAGAGAGATATATGTTACTGGATCTATCGAGGACTCATCGGGTATATATATATTATTAGATAGTGTCTATATTTTTGATTCCACAAATACAATTATTGGGCAACATTATCAGGTATCATTTACTTACGATAGTAAAAACGGCCAATATGTAAGAAAATTATCTAATAGTGGGGTTCTCTATTATCAATGGGTCGATAGAAAAAATATAGAATTACTAAATGAATCAATAGATTACTATAGCCCTGTAAGAGAATTAGTTGCACCAGAAAGTCATCAGTTAGTTCAAGCCTTAAGTAACTATCGTGTCAATCATTGGTTAGATCTGTCCTTTGAAATGGCATTATCAGATTATGATCGTAATAATATGTCTAGCATAGATGATAATGATAACCAAGGTATTGGACATCAAATAAAAATATCAGGTGACCAGATCGTATTGACTAATAACCTAATTATTGGTTATGAGGTTTCACAGTGGGGTAGAAATAAAAAATTTCATTCATTGCAAAGAGATCGAGCAATAGAGTTTAATCAAGATTGGAATATTTTACCTTTATATGATAAAAATGAACTAATGCAAAATTTCAATTCGACTTTTTCTATTGATTCTCTATTATTAGTTAATACAAACCTATCAAGATACACGATTGGATCTAACAGGAAAGAAAGGGTTCAATTAGATTTTAAAGGTAGTACTAATTTTTTTAATAAAATTTCTGGAAAAATTAATCAAGTCCATTCTAATAACGAGTATTATCAAACAATAGATTTTAATACAAAACTATTTTCAGGTTCTATCCACCCAGTGATTGATTATAAAAATGAATATTCCGATAAATTATATCATTTTAATCATCTTACATCTGGACTTCAATTTAATGGAAAACGATTACAGAGTATTTTAGGATTTGGGCAAAGAGAAGATTTTATATATAATGATAATAAAGAGGTTTTATTCTCAAAAGGATATTTTGGGGAAGTTGATATAAAATATAAATCTTTATCTGGATGGAACCACTCGATTGTATATCGCAAGAGAATTAAGAATGAGTTTATAGATGATCAAAAAATTAATTATGATTTATTACAAACCAGGATTTTCCTTAGAAAGCCAAGAATCCCATTGCGTTATGATGCAAAATTTAAAATTGAAGAGGTGTTGACAGAGCAAAGGATGTCAGTGTATGATTCCGTAGGATTAGGTTTAGGAACTCATCGTTATGATATACAATTTGAAGAATATGTTCCAGATCCTAATGGTGCCTATATAGCTTACACAGTATTATCAGGAAGTCGAAGACCAACAACGAAATTTGAAGGTATTCAGCGTTTAGAATACGATTTTAGTAAAAAATATAAAACATTTTTAAAAAATATTAAATATCGCATGGATTGGAAATGGGATTTTAATGGTAATAATTTTCATATCAATAAATATAGGAGAAATGATTTAGATAGCGATTCAGTAGTGCGTTCTAAATCGAAAATACTTAATGAAATAAACTACTTAAACCAAAAGGGTAATCAAATAAAGATATGGAATTTAAATGAGAGAGATTTAAATAGTTTAGACCCAAGAGGACCTGATTTAAGAGTTAATAATGAAAATGGGGTAGATTATTTAAAACCAATTATGAGAGAAATGCATTTTGGTTTGAAATTAGATCAACATCGCATAAATATTAAGTCTAGTTTTTCTTCATTGAGAGATCGTAGTGCAGCTGGATATTGGTCTGAAATTGGGTTAAAAAAACGTTTTTCTTCTGTTTTACATGTAGAAGGGTATTTGCAATATGGATATGATGAAGGCACTCACCAGTTAAATAGCTATTCATCTTCCTTAAAAGGTATGCAATTTGATTTACTGCATTTTATTAGTTCAAAAGGACGAATACAAACTAGATTTGAATGGTCGAATGTGGATTTATTTGGTGAAGCAAATTACTTGCCCCCTGAGGCTCTTCGAGGAAATGCTGTCGGTGAAAATAGAAGAGTTACCATAAATGGTAATATTTTCCTAAAAGATAATTTTTCAATAAATATAAATATTAATTATATATCTGATATTCGATATGACAATTTTATCAATATGAGCGGGGAATTACGTGCCTATTTTTAAGATAATATTAATGGCTACGTCTATTTTATATAGTCAAGTAATAGAGTTGAAAGTTAGTCAGGAAGAAAAAATAGAAATGTTAGATGCTGCAAGCGTAAAAGACTATCTAGATTCGTTAATAAGAAATGATAACAGCATAAATCATATGTATACACTTGCTTCAATTAAGGGAACCAAACCTATTAATGTTACATATATTTCAAATCATGAATTAATGGAAATTGATACAATTCTTATTAGAAATAATAAAGAAGTAAAAAGACAAACTTATCAGTCATTGTTAAAATCAATATTAAATATTTCATCTGAGAAAGATATTTTTCAACAAATTGAGCATTTAAAGTCATCCTATAAATTTATGCAGAATAGTATTCATTTTAGATACGGTAAAACTAAAGGGGGAGGATTAGCCCTTGTATTAGATATAGTTCCTGAATTTGAAAATAATATTTCAGGATTATTTGGGGCAAATAGACCTGATAATGGAAGTTGGATTACTAATGGTGAGATAGAATTATATTTGGAAAATATATGGTCTACTGCAAGTAATTCTTTATTTCACTGGAAAAGACTAGATGAAAAATCAGAAATAGTATCATTTCTGCACTATGAACCAACCTTATGGAACTTACCTTTTGGATTACAGTTTACATTTGGTAAAGAATTAAGAGATAAAGAATATATTTTACACAAAAGGGACTTTAGGATTTTCTCTAGACCGAATCGTTATGGAAAATGGTTTTTTGGTAGCAATTCTTTAACAATTACGCCTACAAGTATTGGCTATTCACTGGGCCTTTTTAACCATAGATCCTCTTCTATTTTATTAGGGGTTGTAAATGATCAAAGGAACCATAGATGGATCCCAACTAATGGTAGTTATTGGAATATATCATTAATAACTGGAAAGCAAATTGAGAATAAAATCTCAAATTTAAGGGGTGAATGGTCATTGAATAATGGATCTTTTTGGAAAATTAATTCATTTCTTTCCTATCATATAAATCTTTATGTAAAAGGTGTTTGGGTAGAAAATGGCAATATCCATAAAGGACAAAAAATTCGTTATGGAGGCTTAAATCATCTCAGAGGATATAGGGATGATCAATTTATATCTTCCAGTGTTTGTATTCCTTCAATGGAGTTAGTATCAAATATTAGAAAGGATATTCAGTTATTTGCATTTATGGAAAGTGCTATTCAAAAAGAAAATTTGCCATATCCCTTAGGCTTTGGTATGGGTATCAAACAAGTATCTAGGAATTCAATTATAAATGCAACAATAGGATTTGGAAGAGGAGATCCGCTGTCTGAAGCAAAGCTCCATATTAAGTTTTCTAGTCGATTATAAAAGCAATTAAGTTGTTTTTGGTCAATAATGTGCTAATTTTGTAATGCTATGAATAAATATTTAAAACTTTGGAGATTTATCTTATTGGGATATTTAATAATATTCCAGTTTAGTTGTACGGTTAAAAGAGAGGCTCTTGGTTCAGATGATGAAATTATTGTTGTTTCTGCAATGGAAGATGAAGCTCATCTACAATCTATACTTAGTACAATTTTCAATGATACTCTATTTACTCCAGAACCAGAGCCATACTATAAATTAATCTTTGTTTCACCTAATGATTATAGAAGAATAAAGAATAGTACACAAATTGTAATTGGTGCATTAGGAGAAGATCCTTCGAATCCTGCTGTTGATTTGGTAAAAAATATTTTATCTGTTCAACAGTATCGTAATTCTATATCTGGAGATAAGCCAATTATTATTTCAAAAGATCCTTTTGCAAGAAATCAATTACTAATGGTGATTAATACTCCAAATATTGAAAAGGCTAAGGAGTTTGCCACTAAAAATAATAAAAATATAAAGAGTCAATATTCAACATTATTTCAAAATCGTCAAGAAAGATATATGTTTAATAATGCAAGGCAAAAAGATCTGGAAAAACATTTGTTGGAAGATTATGGATGGAGTATAAAAATACCTTGGGGTTATGAGGTTATTACAGATAGTTCAGAACAACAATTATTCTGGATTGGTCAAGAAATGCCTTTTCGATGGCTTGCAGTACACTGGAGGGATGGTTCAATAGTTGAAAATTATGAATCAGCAAAAGAATTTATAATGGATTTTCCTTTAGAGTATTTCAAGAATATTCAATATAGTGAAAATTATTTTGAATTAAATACTACAAATCATTTCAATCAGCGGCTTGCTTGGAAAGTTAATGGATTATGGGAGTCTATTGATGATGCGCAAGGTGGACCATTTTTAGCTTATTTATTTTATGATGGGATTACTGATAGAACTTATTATATACATGCAATGATATTTCACCCAGGAAATAATAAAGTAATTCTATTACAGCAATTAGATCTTATTGCTAAATCATTTATTGTTGATAATAAATAACGAATTATGAAAAAAATATTAGTTACAGGAGCATTTGGTCAATTAGGCGCTTCATTATGTGAAGTTCTTTCAAATAAATCAATATTAGCAACTGGTAGAATTATAACTATGACTGAAAAATATCGTTCTGTGGAGCTTGATATTACAAATCAAAAAAATGTTGAAGAATTGATTCGTAATTATAAACCAGATATAATTATTCATCTTGCAGCGATGACAGATGTAGATGGATGTGAAAAAGATCCTGAAATTGCCTTTGATGTAAATGTTAGAGCAACGGAAAACTTGCTTAAAAATTTTAGAGGAAAATTCATCTATATATCAACAGACTATGTCTTTGATGGAGAAGAGGGCCCTTACTCTGAAGATGACAAAGTAAATCCTGTTAGTGTTTATGGTAAAACCAAATTATATGGTGAAAATTTGATTAAAGAATCCGATATAGACTGGGTTATTTTACGTTCGAATATTATTTTTAGTTATAATGATAGAACAAAAGCAAGTTTTGTTAATTGGGTTGTTGATTCACTTAAAAGGAAACAAATAATCACAGTTGTGAATGATCAGTGGAATAATCCTACTTGGACAAATGATCTTGCAAATGTGATCTCTATGATTATTGAAAAAAACATTAGCGGTCTATATCACTATGGAGGTGGAGACTTTTTGAATCGACTTGAATTTGCAAAAATGATAGCATCTGTATTTAACCTTGATAGAGAATTAATCCAGCCTATCACTACGTCTGAGCTAAATTGGTTAGCACAAAGGCCTTTGAAAAGTGGTTTATACACTAATAAGATTGAATTAGATTTAGGTATAGAACCTCTTCCAATTCAAAAAGCATTAGATAAAATGGTTTCGTTATTATGAACACATTGATTATATCGCCAACATATAATGAAAAGAAAAATATAACATCTCTTATAGAGAGTGTTTTTAGCGTTAATCAAGATTATCATATTTTAATTATTGATGATAATTCACCTGATGGTACAGCTAATCTAATTAAAGAGCTGCAGCTGAAATATAAAAATTTATTTTTGGAAGAGCGCCCTGGAAAAGCAGGTCTAGGCACTGCGTATAAATATGGTTTCAATTGGGCATTAAATAGAGATTATGATAATATAGTTCAGATAGATGCTGATTTATCTCATGATCCAAAAGAAATTATAGAGATGTTAAGGCTACTCGATAATCATGATTTGGTAATTGGAAGTAGATATATAGACGGAGTTAGCGTAGTTCATTGGCCAATTGGGAGGTTGCTACTTAGTTATGGTGCTAATATTTATGCTCGATTTGTAACTGGATTGCCTATTAAAGATTCAACAGGTGGTTATAAAGCTTGGAAAAGGGAAGTGCTTAACTCTATTGATATTAATGCAGTTAAATCCCAAGGATACTCTTTTCAGATTGAGATGAATTGGAGAGCATGGCAAAAGAAATTTAGCATAATAGAACATCCAATAATTTTTGCAGATAGAACTATTGGTGAATCAAAAATGTCTAAAAAAATTATGTTAGAAGCTATTATTGTGATCTGGCGAATGAGAATATGGAAAATTTTTGGTTGGCATAAATAATATTAATATGAAGAATACTATATCATTACTAATTGTTAGTTATAATGTGCGTCAGTATATAGCTCATGCGATTGATTCTATAATTAAATCTGATTTCAGTGATTTTGAAATGATTATTATTGATAATAATTCATTTGATAACACGGTTCCATATCTCAAAGAAAGATATAGTCATTTACGGCAGATTAAGATTATTCAGAATAAAGAGAATATTGGGTTTGGTAGGGCAATTAATCAGGCTGCGGCTTTATCGAAAGGAAAATATTATTTAATTTTAAATCCGGATACAATTATTCAAGAGGAAACAATCTCTACATTGAAAGATTATCTTGAAGATAACCCTAGTGTTGGTATGGTTGGTCCAAAAGTACTTAATGCGGATGGAACGTTACAATTGGCATGTAAACGTTCCTTTCCCACTTTAAGCGTTGCTTTACCAAAATTACTAGGATTAAGCCGTCTTTTTCCAAAATCTAAGTGGGCAGGAAAATATAACCTTACATATCTTGATGAAGATCAAATATCGAGTGTTGATGCAATTAGCGGTTCTTGCATGTTCATTAGATCATTTTTGTTCCATGAATTGAAAGGATTTGATGAGCGTTTTTACATGTTTGGTGAGGATTTAGATCTTTGCTCTCGAATATGGAATAACAATTATGAGGTACATTATGTACCCAAAACGCAAATAATTCATTATCAAGGAGAATCAGTTAAATCTGCTCCTTTCGATAGTATAAATGCCTTTTATAATGCGATGATATTATTTGTGGATAAACATTTTTCATTTGGTGCAGGATGGTTGATGAAACTTGCAATACGTTGTGGGATATATATGCGAAAATTTATTTCAATGGTTGGTGAAAAACGGTCGCAGATTTTTTCTGTTACAATAGACTCTATTGTAATTCTAGTGGCTTTTTTAATTGCTATTTCTATGCGGTTTTCTAATTTTGAGCCAATAACAATGAGTAAAGGGTTAGTTCCAGCTATATATATTTTATTTTGGATTGGTGTTGGTTCTATCTTCCAATTATATAATCGATATATTTTATCTTATTCACGCGCAATTATTTCTTCAATAACCGGCTTTTTTTTGGCTGTTGCATTTACATACTTTTTTAAACAATATGCTTTTTCACGATTTGTAATCATTTTTGGATCGGCAATTATTTCTATTCTTATTCCTGGTTGGCGAGTTTTAGTCCATTTCTTAATGGCAAGAGGGCTTCTGAATCATGTAAAGCAGAAAAACCCAATTCTATTTACTAGAAAAACATTTATTGTTGGTGCTGACGATGAGGGGTTAAGGATTGCTGAAAGTTTAATTAAGAGGTTTGATACAGGTTTAGAGTTAATAGGCATTATTGATGAAAAATTTCCTGAAGAAGACAATCTGTTTCCTATAGATTTTATCGGTCAACTATCTGATTTACGCGATCTTGTTATTAAATATCGTATTAGAGAATTAATATTTTCAACTAGCGCATTTACGAATAAAGAAATTTTGAATTTAATGAATCAAACTAAAGATTTACGATTAACATATCGAATGATACCTAGGAAACAAGAAATATTATTAGGAAAGGCATCAATTGAAGATATTGGAGACTTATCTTTCTTAAATATTGAATATAGTCTGTTTTATAGTTTGCATAGACTTACAAAACGTGTTTTTGATTTGAGTATTTCTTTATTTACGTTAATTGTATTTAGTCCAATTATTTTATTATTACTTTTATTAAAAAAAGGTAGTAAAAAGCAATACTGGGGTATAGAAGGCAACAAGATTGATGTAACTATCTTCAATGTCAGAAATCGTTTTATTAGAGAGTTGCCTTTGTTTATTTCTGTTCTAATGGGACACCTAAGCTTAGTTGGCTCATCAATGTTTGAGACCACACATCCAAATCCAAAATTGATATGTCAACCTGGACTAACTGGATTGGAAAGAATTAGATCTATAAAATTCAATTCTGAAGATAGACTGGCATTGGATCATTATTATGTTCAAAATCAAAGCTTTACGATGGATCTTGAAATTATTATGAAAACAGTATTTAGTAATTAATATGGCAAAACATTATTTAGAATTTGAAAAGCCTATCCAAGAGTTTGAAGATAAAATAATCAAACTTCAATCTTTGGAAGGTGATGATAGTAATCCTTTAGAGCTTAATAAATTAATTGAAAGAAGAGATAAGAAAATAGATGAAATATATGGCAATCTAAGTCGATGGCAGAGAGTGCAGTTAGCAAGGCACCCAGAAAGACCTTTTAGTTTAGATTATATTAATGGAGTTACAGAAGATTTTATTGAATTACATGGAGATAGAACATATGCTGATGACAAGGCAATAATCGGAGGCATTGGAAAGATAAATGAACGTTCTGTTTTATTTATTGGTCAGCAAAAAGGAAGAAATACAAAAGATAATTTATATAGAAACTTTGGAATGATGCGTCCAGAAGGATATCGCAAAGCGCTACGTTTAATGCGTTTAGCAGAAAAATTTAATCTACCAGTTATTTCTTTAATTGATACTCCTGGGGCTTATCCAGGATTAGGAGCAGAAGAAAGAGGACAGGGTGAGGCGATCGCTAGAAATTTAATGGAGATGGCAAAGCTTAATGTTCCAATATTAGCTATTGTGATAGGAGAAGGCGCAAGCGGGGGAGCGCTTGGTATAGGATTATGCGATCGATTAGTCATGTTAGAGAATACATGGTATTCTGTAATAAGCCCTGAGGGTTGTGCATCGATCTTATGGCATGACGCAATGAAAGCTTCCGATGCAGCTGATGCAATGAAGGTTGCGCCCAATGATTTAAAAGATATTGGAATCTGTGATAGAATTATTAATGAACCAACAGGCGGTGCGCACAGAGAGCCTAAAAAAACGTATGGTATTATAAAAAATATTATTCTAGAAGAACTTGACTTAATTGAACAACAAAATAGTAATAAAAACTATCTCCAATCTAGAATAAAACGATATGAAGGAATGGGATACTTCCAAGAAGAATAATGATAAAATTTACTTATAAGACAAAAGTATATTATAAAGATGTTGATCAGATGGGAGTAGTGTATTATACACGTTATTATGAGTATTTTGAGGCAGCTCGTACAGAATTATTGCAATCAATTTCTATTGATGTTACTTCTATAGAAGATGAAGGATATTTTTTACCAGTAATAACTAGTCATTGCGATTATAAAATTGGTGCGAATTTTGAAGATATATTACTGGTAAACACAACGATAAATAATCCTCCAAAAGCGACAATGAGAATTGATTACGAAATTTATCGAAGTAGTAATAATGAATTACTTGTCACCGGTTATACGATTCACGCCTTCACAGATCAATCAGGTAAGGCTGTAAAGCCACCAAAAGGGTTAGTAGAGGCTCTTAAAACAAATTTTCAATCAATTGGTTCAGATTGAACTTTTTCTCTATTAATCAAGTAAACTGCAGTCATAGTCATCATTCCCCCAATGATAGTATATATTCCTAGTTGTTCATTAATAATAAACATGCTAAATATTGGCGCGGTTATTGGAACTAAGAAAATAAATGAACTAGCTTTAGGAGGTCCAAGTTTAGTTGTTGCAATAAAATAAACTGTAGTACCAAAAACTTGTGCCCCAATTGATAATATAATTAAATTATACCAAAACATTAAGTCAAAGTCAATAACTACAAATATATTGTTATTTACATTAATAAATAAACAAAATAATGATGCGATAAAATAAACCCAAAAACTAAATGTAAGTGTTTCTATCGCATTATGAGATTTTCCTGAAACTATGGACATTATACCCCATGATATTGAAGCAAATAAGAAAAAAATATTACCATTTGTAATCATTTGTCCGCTAGATATATTCCAAGCTTCCAGCACTATTGCACCTCCACAAATTCCGAATGCTAGTCCAAGAAAATCTTTGGTGTAAATTTTTTCTCTAAAGATTATTACTGAGAGAATAAAAGTAATAATTGGATTCAATGTAGGTACAAATACTCCACCAACATTGGCATATCCTAAATTAGTACCCATAAAGAAAAATATATTATAACAGAAGATTAATATAGCACCAATAATAATATATTTTATGCCATCAACATTTACCTTAAAACTATTTTTAGTTATCAATATGACTGGAATCATAAAAATGCTAGATAGAAAAAACCTCCAGAAAGCCAGAATTGAAGAAGAACAGTATTGGGATAAAATTTTACCATTTGTCCAAGATAATCCCCATGTTGCCATAGTAATGCATAATAAGATATATAAAATGGTATGGGAGTTTTTTGTCAAGATAGTATATAAAAAATTATAACTATTATAAATATTACATTCGAAATACGGGAAACTTCATGTCTTCAATAGGTTTTGTATTTACGGCCTGTAACGCCTGTATCAAAATATTTCGAGTCTCAATAGGATGAATCACGCCATCATCCCATAATCTAGCGCTGGCATAATAAGGATGTCCTTCTTTTTCATACTTCTCCTTTATTGGTTTTTGTAATGCTTCAAGTTCCTCGGAAGATATTTCCTCACCAACTTTATTAAGTTGTTGCTTCTTTACTGTAGCAAGAACATTGGCTGCTTGATCTCCTCCCATAACTGAAATACGAGCATTGGGCCACATCCAACAAAATCTTGGTTGATATGCCCGTCCAGCCATAGCATAATTTCCCGCTCCAAAGCTTCCACCAATTATAACTGTTAGCTTAGGAACATTAGCCGTGGCTACAGCCTGAACCATCTTTGCACCATTTTTAGCAATTCCACCTTGTTCAGCTTTTTTTCCAACCATAAAACCAGTTATATTCTGCAGAAAAAGCATTGGAATTTTTCTTTGTGAGCATAATTCAATAAAGTGTGCACCTTTTAAAGAACTTTCACTTATCAAAACTCCGTTATTGGCAATTATACCTACAGGATATCCTCCTATTTTACTAAAACCTGTAACAAGAGTTTTTCCATAGTTAGATTTGAATTCTTCAAAATTAGATCCATCAACAATCCTTGCAATAATTTCCATTATTTTAAAAGTTGTTCGATGATCTTTGGTGAGAATCCCAAAAATCTGATTTATATCATATTTTGGATCAACTATCTCATCAGGCGCTAATTGATTTGTTTTTGGTAAATGATTTATAATTCCACGAATCTTATCTAAGGCATCATCATCATTATTTGCAAAATGATCTGCAACACCACTAATTTTTGTATGCATGGTAGCGCCGCCTAGTTCTTCTGCAGTAGAGACTTCTCCAATAGCCGCTTGCACAAGCGGGGGTCCTCCTAAGAATATAGTACCAGTTGTATTTACAATTATCGCTTCATCGCTCATTGCAGGAACATATGCCCCGCCAGCAGTACAACTCCCCATAACAGCAGCAATTTGAGGTATTCCCTCAGCACTCATTCTTGCTTGATTATAAAAAATTCTTCCAAAATGATCGCGATCGGGAAAAACATCATCTTGTTTTTGTAGATATGCACCACCACTATCTACTAAATAAATGCATGGTAGACCATTCTCCATTGCAATCTCTTGCGCTCGAAGATGCTTTTTAACAGTGAGCGGATAATAGGTTCCGCCTTTAACAGTAGCATCATTGGCAACGACAATACATTGTCTACCATTAATTGTAATTAAGCCAGTAATTATTCCTGCTGCTGGAATTGTGTCTTCATAGACATTATAGGCCGCTAAAGTTGAAAATTCCAAAAATTCTGTATCAGGATCCTTTAAATTATTGATTCGTTCTCTAGCAGTTTGTTTTCCTCTTGACTTATGTTTTTCTATTCTACTAGGTGATCCCATCATCTTAATCTGATCCAGCAAATTTTTTAGATCATCATCTAACTTACTATGATGATCTAAATTAGATTTATATTTTTCTGAAGTTGGATCTACTCTGGATTCAATTATTGCCATGATATAATTTACATGAGTTAATTGATCATTGTTGTTGAATAATTAAAGGAACGATCTCGCGCCTTTAAATACAAAACAAATTAAAAATAATATTTTCTATTATCGATGATTTCAGCTTTATCAAGAATATCTTGATACCAGCTTTGAAAATTAGTATTCCTTTTTTGGTTTGATATATTATCGTAAATGACATCGCGTTTCATCTCAAAATCAGAGCTATCAATAGGGGATATATCCACAATATTAACAATTCCATATCCTCTAGGAGTTTTAAGTGGTCCGACAACATCTCCTTTTTTAGCATTAGATAGTGCACCTACGAAATAATTGCTTTTTCCTAAGGATTGAAAACTCCTTATTAGCAATTTTGTATCATCATTGATAAGATCAATATTTTCAAAATTATCTTTTAGTTGCTGAAAGGTAGATCCATTATCTACTTCTTCTCTTAATTTTTCAGCAAGAATTTTTGCTTGATCAAATTGTCGTTCCTGGTTGATCGAATTTCTAATTTGATTTTGCACCTCATCGAAAGATTTTGTGCCCTCGGGCAATATACTGTCTAACTTTGCGACAATGAAATACTGATCGTTCTGCATAGGGTCTGATACGTCATTCACTTCATTATTATAAGCAAATCGAACTGCTTGACGAAACGCACCAAAATTTTGAAGATTTGCAGTTTCTTCTAAAATATTAGTTACCTTTTTTGGAGCAACTTGATGAGAATCAAGAGCAGCAGAAAAACCTATTTTTGGGTCAGAAGCGTCATAGCTGAAAAGAGTGGATTTGCGCTTAAGCGCATCATTTGTATTAGGACCCATTTCAATTTTCATAAGTATATGTGATGCATTTATTTCTTCTCTATCATTCTCATTTCTACGTTCATTTACTTTAATTATATGATACCCAAATCGGGACAAAACTGGCCCAACAACATCGCCGGTTTTCGCAACAAAAGCAGCTTCTTCAAATGGTTTAACCATTTGACCTTTACCAAACCACCCTAAATCTCCACCTCTACCAGAATCTGGAGTAACCTGATTGCCAGGATCTTGAGAATAAACATTTGCTAAATTTGAAAAATTAGAACCATCATTTAATTGATCCATAATGAATTTACATTCATCAAGTACTCGACTAGAATCCTCACTAGAAGGTTTCTTTTCCCAAGATACTACATCAAGATACCGCATCTCTTCACGATAGAAATCGTCAATGTTTTTTGTGTATTCATTAAACAATTCTTCTTCAGTTGGTTCTACTACATCATCTTTAACAGCATTTGTGGTAATATGAACACCGTCAATAGTAAAATTAATATGTTGCTTAATATAACTTTCCCATACATCTTCATCTGAAATAATTAAATCTGCATTTACCATTTCTTGCAGTTTGATATTTGGTATATAGGTATCTTTCATAAATTGTTCAATCTGGATCCACTCATTACCGCTAGGATTGCTTATGGCTTGTTCATATTTCGCTTGGTCAAACTCTCCATTTGTTTGAAATGCGGGATCAGATACTAAAAAAGGAGGTGGAATATTTTGCAAGTGATACAACACTTCCTGATCTGTTGCGGATATGTCAAGTTTTTCAATAGACTGTGAAATTAAAATTTCACGAATATAATCATCCCATACTTGTTTTCTCGCTTGATCAAAGTCGCTATCAGTAATTTCACGACCGCTGGAGCGAACTTGTTCTAATCGAGCAGAAACAGCTCGTGAAAAATCATCAGGGGAAATCTTTTGACCATTTACTACGCCTATTGCAGTCGAGGGGTCGACTCTACCAAATAATTGATCAATGATATTTGCACCACCTACTAAGCCTCCAATGGATATACTTAATAAGAATAGAATAAGTATTGCCCATAAAAATATATGCATTCGGTTGCGCATTGTTGTCATTAAAGCCATAATTAATACTCAATTCATAATTGTTAAAATTGGGTGCGAATTTATATAAGGTTGGTTGTGGAAGCAATGAACATCGAAAGTAGTATGAAGATTAAAAAAAAACTATATTATAGATATGGCTAAACATGATAAAGATAAATTAGATTATTTTAATGCAAAATTAACCAATTGCAATGATTGCACTCGACTTGTTGATTTTCGCACAAAAATTGCAAATGAAAAGCGAAAACAATTTATGGATTGGGATTATTGGGGAAAGCCAGTTCCAGGATATGGGGATCATACAGCTTCTATTATCATTGTCGGATTGGCACCTGCAGCGCATGGAGGAAATCGTACAGGAAGAGTTTTTACTGGTGATAAATCAGCAGACTTTTTGATGATGTGTATGCATGAAGTTGGTTTATCTAACCAACCAAATTCGGATAGCCTGCATGATGGGTTGGAGCTACATAATTGTTACATGACACCTGCGCTTAAATGTGTACCACCTCAAGATAAACCAACTGCAGAAGAATTACGGAATTGTTTTAGCTATTTTAATGATGAAATTAACTTGTTGAATAATGCTAAATGTATGCTTGCTTTGGGTAAAATTGCATTTGATGCTTGTTTGCGCTTTTGGCGATCCCAATTTGAAATAAAAGTAAAAGATTATCCTTTTAAGCATCATGCAATTTATACATTGCCAAATGACTTTCATTTAATCTCTAGTTATCATCCTAGTCCAAGGAATGTGAACACGCGTAGACTAACAAAAGATATGATGGTGAAATTGCTTAGCGAATTAAGTAATTATAGTTAGAAAAAATTAAATTTTCATGTGCGGTAGATCATGGTTTTATTGTATCTTAGCATGTAATTTGCTACTATATCTGCGTATCATTGTAGGTAGATATGTTGTTAGCAGTTAATGGATGCTAAAAAAAAAATAAAATAGACTTTGGGTATTGTATGGTAAGGCTTCTTACAGTTTTTTTGTTTATTACAAGTTTATATGCGAATGCAAATAATGAGCTTAGTTCATTCGCGGAACAGGATACAGTTCGATTAAACCAGACTGTAGTTAGTACTCCTCCAGTTGCAGTTGTGGAAGGATTTAAAATTGTTCTGCGTGAACAGAGAATTTCAAGGGGTAAAAACCAATTTAGTAAAATGCGTTTGGATCCTATCGATGCTGCTTCTAAGGAGAAGATGAGTCAGAAGGTAGATATCGTTTTTGATGTATTGGGTGGAGATACGATATCATTGGATGCTCGAAAATCATATGATGATAATCAGGATAAAATATCCTATAAATGGGAATCCATGAATAATCTGGATTTTAAAGGAGCAAGTGATACAGAAATTGGATTTCGAATTCCTGAAGTAATGGTTGAGCAAATTTTTCTTTTTAAGGTGACATTAAACGATGGAAGATATAATACGGTTCATTTAGTCGGAATGCGAGCAAAACAGGGTAAAATGACATCATTTAAAGGCGCGGGTGATCAAGTTGCTCAAGGTGGAGAAAAAGTGCAGATTTCTGCTGTTGCGCCTGGCGCTGTAGTTAATCAAGATTTAGCATACCTTTGGCGTTCTCCTGATGGTATTGCTCTATCCTCAGCTACAGATCCAGTTACTACATTTAAACTTCCAACGCTTGATACAGATACGCATTATGTTTTTTTCTTATCCGTTAGTGGGCCAGATGGAGAGGTTGTTGATCGGGATACGGTCCGAGTTACAGGAAGGCCAAAAACGGATAATCAAGTTGGTTTTGTACAAGGACTTAATGTTGCCGGGATGTCCAGTACAAAAGTTGGTCAATTTAATGATTTTCTGCGTAGCACGGTTAATTCGGTATTGTATAATGGGGTTGATATCTTTATGTCCCTTGAGTCCCCAGTAAGCAGCACCTTTTTATATCCTGGTGGATATGATGCGCCTGAGGTATCTCCATTTCAACCTGTATTTAAAGCAAAATGTAGTTCGTTAGCTGATGCAACAGAGAATGCGCTTTCAGTAGGCGCTACTGATGTTGTTACCTGGGACTTTGAAAAAAATAATGTGTTAAAGCTAAATTATTATTCAGTTTTTGAAACTTCTGGCGGCGATCCAGTTGCTGAGACACTTAAAAGCGGAACGATCCCATTGAAAATGGCTGATCAAATTAATTTATCTACTACGATTGTACTTGATGAGCAAGGGTCTCCTACGGGAATGACCGATATTAAACCTGCTGTAGAGAAAGCATTGAAAGATATGTTTGCTGGTAAAAAATACAATCAGAGACCTAAGAAGAAAAGAGGAAGTGCTCAAGGAATAAAAGGAATGATACAAGATTCATTTTATGATACCGTAGAATTTTATAAAGAGCACCCAGAAATACTTGCTGCTACAGCTGTAGTAATTGGGGGATTGACTATTGCAATTTTTGGTGGAGATGAAGATTTGGGCACGCCCCCAAATTTCCCTTTTGAATAATTTTAATTATCATGCAAAAATATAGATATATTTTGAATAAATATTTAATAACAGATCAAACAGAGTAAAAAAAAGGAGTAGTATAATGAAGAATTATATTCTCGCATTTATGCTAGTACCGTTCCTGTTGTTTGGGCAGAAGTTCAAAAACAGTGAACTAATAACAGAAAATAAGGAAGGAGATAAAAAGGGCAGATCTATTGCGGTTGAAACCGTACCTAGATTGCTTTCTTATCAAGGCTTCCTTACAGTCGGTGGAGCTGGCCCAGTCAGTGATGGCCAATACACAGTGAATTTCCGACTGTTTGACCAAGAAGAGGATGGTAATGAGTTTTGGAATGAAACGCATCTATTAACTATTTCAGATGGGTTGGTTTCAGCTCTTTTAGGTTCCAATGGATTCCCAATAGAGACTGTTCCAATGAATTCATATCTTGAAATAGAAATTGATGGCAATACCTTGTCCCCCCGTCAGCAGATAACATCGGTTATGTATGCAATAAAATCGGACACAACGTATTTTGCTAAAGGCTATACCAAAACAGCTGACCTATCCCAAGTTGCGATGAGTGGTGAGTACTCTGATCTGTTAAACTCTCCTGATCTCACTCCTTTTGCAACCAAGGATTCTCTTGGCTATTATGCAACATTAGATAGTTTGGATAGTTACACGTTGACATCCGAGCTATCAGTAGTAGCATTCTCTGGTGAATATGAAGATATATTGAATATTCCTGACCTTGCTGATTATGCAGTAACTGATACTCTGAGTTATTATGCAACATTGGATAGCCTTGGTTATTACGTATCAGAGGATTCTCTATTTCAATATATTGGATCCACGATACAGCCATATGATACAGAATTACAACAAATAGCGGACTTAAGAGATTTGGAACAAGGCCATCTAATCGTTTATGATGGTACCGAGCTTACATGGACTTCTCAAGGTGGGGCAGATGCGCGTAGTGCGCTTGGCCTAGGTGATATGGCCGTTCAAGAATCGGATAGCGTTGTAATTACTGGTGGTTCTATATCGGGGATTGAAGATTTAACTGTGTCTGATGGTGGGACAGGTGCGTCTACTAGTGAAGGCGCTAGAGACAGTCTTGGTTTACAAATTGGCGTAGATGTACAGGGTTTTGATTCTGATCTACAGACGATTGCCACTCAAAATCATTCGGAAAATCCCAATGTAAAACAAATGTTAATTAGTCGTGGTTATTATTGGGAGGCTAGATCTGCTGATTCTGCAAGAATAGATCTTGGCTTAAAAATTGGTCAAGATGTTCAAGCTTGGAACCAGGATTTACAAGATTATGCAGATGGACAGGATATTCCAGCCGATAAAGTTCAATATGGTGAATATTTTATCAATCAACCCGGTCAACAAGGACAAATTTGGGGTTCTGATGCGAATGAAGCTGGTCGTTGGTCTAATCTTGGTGATTATTTGACGTATGAGGTAACGAGTACAGATTCTGCTACTAGCATTGAATTTGATGTTGATGTTGGTACGGGACCAAATCAGGTAATTGCTCTTGATGTAAATCAGAAGTTACCAGCTGTAAATGCATCCAGGCTTGTAGGAATAACAGCGGATCAAATCAATGATAGTACTGTTTCGAACTCAGAATTTAATATGCTTTCAGGCGTCCGTACGATATCTGGAGAAGATGGCCCTGGCGGTCTAATACAAGATCAATTAGATAACAAAGCTCAAAAGGGTAATAATACGGACATTTTGTCTATTACTGGACTTACCACGATGTTGGCGATAAACCAAGGTGGGACAGGTGCGTCTACTGCGGAAGACGCAAGAACGAATCTGGATGCACAACAGCAAAATGTACATTTGGATGATTTAGCTGAAGATGGAATATTATCTGCATCAAAAGTGCAGTATGGTAATTTCTTTGTCAAAGATGCTGGTGATGCTGGTTTTCAATGGACTTCTGATGGCGTGGATGAAGGATATTGGGCTCCAGGCGGTGACATTGCTCATGTGTATACAACCGCAGGGAGAGGAATACTAATAAATGGCGCTACTGTTGCGGAAGCTGGTAGTGTAAAAGTCGAAGTTGATGCTGGTGCAGCAGTAGGACAAATCCCTCAATTAGAGTTTTCTTCTAACTGGGAAGGTGGAAAGCTTCCTGCTGTGGATGGATCTGGGTTGCTTCATCTTAACGCGGAACAAATTAATGCTAGTAGTGCTCGACCAGTTACAAATGCACAGTTTGACTTATTAACTGATCTGCGTACAACAAGTACTGCTGATTCAGCGGGTGGTCCAATCCAAGCTCAATTGGATAACAAACAGGATCAAAGTATTTATTTGGATGATATTGTAACTGCTTCAGCTGGCAATGTAACTGATAGTGATCTACTGATTTGGAAAGTGGTGGATGGAGATGGTAGTTGGGAGCTATTAGCATCCGATGATGAAACCTATAATGTTACTGCTTCAAGAGTAGAGCATGGTGAATTTTTTATTAATGATGCTGGTATTACTGGGCAGTATTGGTCTTCTGATGGATCAGAAGGCGGCGAATGGAGAACATATGGTCCGCGGTTTACGGTTGGTGCAGACACATTAGCAATCCGAACAGGTACAAATGCTGGAGATATTGTTGAGCTTGTAACGGGAGGAAAACTTCCTGCTGTGGATGGTTCACTGCTTAGAGAAATAACAGCGCTACAAATTAATGATAGCACTGTGAAAAATACAGAATTTAATGCCTTAGCAGGCCTTCGTTTGGCAGGGCAAGATTTGCCTGAGGAAAATGCAACAGAATTTCGCTATCAAGCTGGAGATATTCAGGTACAGCTAGATGGAAAAATGAACTACCATGCAAATTTAGCTGACCTGGTGGATGGTCCGCTAACCTATGATCTTGTTCAATATGGCGAGTATTTTATCAAAGAGCCTAGTGATTTAGAAGGAAAAGTATGGACATGGTCAAGTGGTGGTTTCGGTGATTGGGTGCTTCCACCTGGAGCACAATGGATTGGTGATTTGAACGATGCAAGTACAAGTCCAGCAAATAGTAATAACCTATTCTTAGGTGCTCTCGCAGGTGAAAATCCATCTGGCGCGAATAATCTTGGAGTTGGTTCTGGATCATTAAGATATATTACAAGTGGAAACATTAATGTAGCTGTGGGAACAAATGCCGGTTCAACTATTCAAACTGGAAATGCCAATGTGCTTATTGGTAATAATGCTGGTAGCGGTCTTTTATCCAATGCAGATAATAAACTAATCATTGATAATGGAAACTCAAATCTTAGTGTAACAAATCCATTAATCGGTGGTTCGTTTGATCCAGATGCTAATAGAGGAGTAACAGTGGATGGTACTCTTCTATCAAGAGATGATCTTTCAACTGCAAGTGATATTAATATTGTTGGAGTAACGCAAGATAACTCCGTTAATGCTGATCTATTTACGATAAGCGAGAATTCTGGCGATATAAATATGACAAATTACACATCTGGACAGAAAATTAATTTTGTCGTTGATCAAAATAATACCGTATTAACCCTTGATGGGAATGATGGTATGGTAAAGCTTCCAGGGACGGTAAAAATTGCTTCCGATGATGATGTATTAACACATATCAATGCAACAAACTCTGGAGCGAATCTCAATGTAATGGGTGCAACAAAAGTCTTTGTGCGTGGTGGTGATGCTTCCGCAGGAAGAATACAATTAATGGCAAAAGATAGTCTTCGTTTGAAATCAGATAATATTGAAATCGATTCTCCGCAAGAATTTATTGTTCAAAATGATATGCGTGTTGGTGGGAAATTAACGGTTGGTGATACGCCGACGACAGAGTTTGTGATCAGAAATGATGGCAGTAATGATACTCATCTAGAGAACAAAATAGCAGATAAAGATATAATTTTTAACGGTTATCCAAGTGGAAGTGTCTCAGAAGTAATGCGAATTGATGGATCTGGTGAATCTTTATTAATGAATGATGACCAAAAGCTTGAGTTTCGAGATACCGGAACATATATGCATAGCACACAGTCTAATACATTGGCATTGGTCGCGCCTTCATTAAATATCACATCGACTAGTGGTGTTATATTAGATACAGATAATCACTTTCAATTCCGTGATGCTGCAACATATGTGGCTAGTTCTGCTTCAAACGTATTGGATATTGTGGCACCAACTGTGGTTGCTTCCCAATCTGGTACTGCTGCAGGAACAGTCTATATTGGAACAGGTGGAGCAAATAAAGTTGAAGCTGCAGACGCTACTTCAATGACCGTAACGAGTCCGATTCTTATATTGGATGGATCAACGAGAACATCTGTACAGGCAGAATTACAATTGAAAAATCAACTAGTATTTAATGATGCAGAAGATGAACTTTCTATTGCAGAAACTGGTACGAATGATTATACCATCAAAAATTTAATCCAGGATAAGGATATTATTGTGAATGCTAACGCTGGTGGCGCAGATACGGAGATTGCACGCTTTGATGGTTCAGCTAGTTCATTATTGATGGCAGGAACAAATAAGATCGAGTTTACAGATGTAAATCATTTTATCAATAATTCTGGAAATCAGTTAGATATTATTGCTCTTGGTGATGGAACTGTAAAAGTAGGTAAATTTACGGATGGTGATGCACCAAACAATACTGCTACAGTCAAACTTGAAGCTACAACTGTAAATCCTAATACTAATGAATTTAAAGTTACAGCACCAAGTCAAACTCCAGTAGCAAAATTATTCTCTGATGCTGAGGTTCTTACTACTGGTAATTCATTGGTTATGGAAAAAATTCGTTCAGCTGAGGCAGGTCAAGCAGGCGATATTCTGGGTAATATTATGGCGAAAGGTGAAAATGATGCTGATTCTCCAATAGATTTTACGAATATAAATTTTAGAAGCAGAGTGGTTGGAGGTGGATCTGAACAAGGTTCCATTGAGTTTGTTACCAAAGGCGCTGATGGTGATTATGTTGATAATGAGATATTACTTGATATTAATCAAACTACTACTAACACAGTCACTGTTCATAAAGATTTATCAATAGAAGGAGCAGTGAGTCTGAATGGTGCTGCGTTTAAAGATGATATTACATCAGACCTTAGAGGTGAGAATAATCTTGGAACGGATGGTACTGGAGAATGGGCTTCTGTGAATCTATATGATCGAGGAGTAAGTAATGCAAAAATTACATTTGGCGATGGTTCTGATGCTACTACTGACTTGCATTTGGAGTACGATCCTTCTCCTGCAGGAAATACGCAAGCATTAATGATTAATCGTGAAAATAGATTGCAATTCCGTGATACTGAAACATATGTTGCTAGTTCTGCTTCAAATGTTCTGGATCTTGTGGCGCCAAGCCTTGTTATTACCGGGTCCGATATTTATCCGACCGCTGCCGGTGGTACAACCATTGGTACGACTGATAATGAATGGGGAGATTTGTTTTTACATGAAGACAAAGCAATTAAGTTTGGTTCTGGACAGGATGCTACAATCACACATGGAGGCGGTAGCTTAACTGTGCTAGCAACGAATACGGATATCACCAATAAGCTGCGTGTTGCAGATGAATTCTTGCTTGGTGCTGGAAAAGATGAATTTTCTATCACTGAATCTAGTGACGACATTACAATTAAGAATACAGTCGATGATAAGGATATATTATTTAGCGCAAGTACATCAGGAAGTCCGGTTGAAATTATGCGCTTAGATGGTAGTGCTTCTTCATTGTTAATAGCTGCAGAAAATAAGATTGAGTTTGCTTCTGCGACTGATTACATCAATGCAGCAGGTGCTAAGCTAAATGTTAGAAGTAATAACCCATTATGGATAGATGTTAGTTCCATAAAGATGGGTAACGACTTAGATACTGGAGCGCCTGATTATGCGATGGTAATAGAGAAAGATTTAGCCTCAGAAGTACTGACTTCTAATGAAGCTAGTAAGCCTGTTTGGAAGCTTTCTAATACAAATGCAACTGCTGCGCAAGCTGGTGCAATTGTAGAATTTAGTAAAACCGCTACAGAAGATAATGCTATAATGGGTTCTATTAAGAGTTCAACAGGGGATGGTACTTTTGCACAGATAGATTTTAAAGGAGAAGGTGCTACAAACTCACAAACTGGTTCAATGGTTTTTACCACATATGATGCTACAGTTGCCAAACAAGTGATGGATATCAGTGCGACAACTGCCAATACGGTAACAATTGGTACATCAGGTAATGATGCAAATTTAAAAGTATACGGAACTCTAACGGCTGCTTCAACAGCATACGAAAATGATATACTTCCTGCAGTCCGTGGAGCATCTGGAGAACCAGGCATAGGAGCGGAAGCAAAAGAATGGGCTGATTTATGGCTTACTGAAAATGGGTTTATTTATTTTTCTAATGGTGATGGTGCTGAAGATGCAGCGGATGTCAAACTTACAGGCGCTACTGCAGCAAATACAGGTGCTCAGGCAGGATTAATTTTAGATGGATCTCATAAGTTTTATTTTGATGATAATACCAATTACGATCAATATATCGGAAGTGAGGGTAGTGGTATTACAAAATTATCTTCCGTTAGTGAAGTTGAAATTGATGGAGGATCATTATTAGATCTGAAAGCCGATAGAGTTACTATAGAAGCAGAAGCTGAAGCTAATGGTATGGAAATTAAAGCAACATTAGGAGACATTGCTTTGACTACTTCTGCAGTAGGAAAAAAAGTAACAGTTAATACAAATGCTAGTGCAATATTGTCTCATACTGCAAATGGGGGTGCTCAGGATTTTACAATTGAGCAGGTAGGTGCTGTTGATGCATCATTAATTCTTAATTCTGCTGGTACAGGTACCAACGCAATTGCATTAAATGCTAGTGCTGGTGGTATGGATATTGATGCAACAAATTCAACATTAACAATTACAAATACAGCAAATAGTGCTGGAGATCATATGACGATTGCCCAAGCAGGAGCACAGGATGCTTCTTTAATTTTGAGTTCCGCAGGAACTGCTGCAGATGCTCTTACAATTAGTACTTCTGCAGGGGGTATGGATATCAGTGTTACAGGAGGTGCTGCAGGGGAAGATTTAGATATTTCTACAACTAACGCAACTACTGAAATGCGCTTGACTTCAGCGAGTTCTGAAGCTGATGCAATCAAATTGAATGCAAGTGCCGGTGGTATACAAATTGATGCGGCTGCAGCATCTAATCTAACCACTAGTGCAGGTGATTTAACAATTGGTGGCGCTACCCAGGCAAACGCTATAAACATTCAAAGTGATGAATCCGATGCAGCTGCAATTAGGCTGAATGCATCAGATGCATCAGGTGGTATTGATATGGATGCTGGTGGTGATATTGCGATTAATTCTACTAATTTAATTATTACTCCGGTTACACTAACAAGTAACGTAGGTGACATGGAAGTCAAAAGTGGTGCAACTGATGCTGACCCTGCAGAATTATTTATTACTGCAGATAGAGGAGAGGACAATGCTGATAAATGGCTTATTACAGCAGTGGATGATGGTAACTTAAATATTCAAACTAAACGAAGTGGTGCGTGGGCAAATGCGCTTGAGATAGCTAATGATGGTACAGTTTCAGCATCATCATTCTCTGGAGGAATGTCTTCAGGTGTGATATCATCAGATACAGATGCTGCAAATGCTCTTGAAATCACTACTTCTGCTGGTGGTATTGATATAACTGCTGGAGGAGATACGGCTGGGGATGACTTGGATATTACTGCAACTGGAGCCGCAACAGAAATTCGTATTACATCAGCAAGTACGCAAGGTGATGCAATTTTGATGAATGCTTCTGCAGGCGGAATAGATTTGACTTCTGCGCTTGCGATGGATATTACAACTTCTGCAAATAATGCAAATATTACCATAGATCCGAATGGTGCAGGAACACTAGCCTTAGGTTCAGCAGATAATACAGCAGTCACAGTTGATGCTGTTGCATTTAGTTTGGATGCGTCTGATCCTTCCAATATAACATTGGCTGCTGATGCTGTTGATGATGATTTAACTATCGAAGTTACAGGCGCTCAAGATGCTTCGCTTTTTCTAAATTCTGCAGGTTCAGGTAATGATGCGATTGCCTTAACTTCTTCTGCGGGTGGAATGGATTTAACTGCAGCAAAAGCGATAGATATTACAACTTCTGCAAATGATGCAAATATTACCGTTACTCCAAATGGTACTGGGACACTGGCTTTGGGTGCAGCAACGAATACAGCAGTAAATGTTGATGCTGTTGCATTTAGTTTGGATGCATCAAATCCTTCAAACATTACATTGGCTGCTGATGCTGCTAATGATGATTTAACTATTGAAGTTACTGGAGCTCAGGATGCATCATTAATTCTTAATTCTGCAGGTACAGGTGCCAATGCAATTGCATTAAATGCTAGTGCTGGTGGTATGGATATTGATGCAACAAATTCAACATTAACGATTACGAATACAGCAGATGACGCTGGAGATCATATGACGATTGCCCAAGCAGGAGCACAGGATGCTTCTTTAATTTTGAGTTCCGCAGGAACTGCTGCAGATGCTCTTACAATTAGTACTTCTGCTGGTGGTATTGATATAACTGCTGGAGGAGATACGGCTGGGGATGACTTGGATATTACTGCAACTGGAACTGCAACAGAAATTCGTATTACATCAGCAAGTACGCAAGATGATGCGATTGCGCTTACTGCCAGTGCAGGTGGAATTCAAGCAAAAGTTGCAAATGAAAAATCACTCGTATTAGGTAATGCTGCTTTGGATTCCTATTTTAAGCTGATTGCAAGCGCCACTCCAGCTACACAAAAAATAGAAATAAAGAATAACTCTGGTGGAAATGCAGTAGATGCAATCAAGTTGAATGCAGTAACTGGAGGTATTACAATTGATGCAGGTGGTGGTGATGCAGCAACCGATGATGTAGTAATTGTTGGGAATAATTTCAGCGTGGATGCTGATGGTGCAGTTATAGCAGCTTCATTTAGCGGATCTATGACAGCTAATTCTCTAACAACTGATTCTGAAGACTTGACGATTTCAACCACATCAAGTGGTAATGTGATTTTGAATTCTGCGGATGATATAGATATTGATGCTGCCGCAGGCAAAGATGTGAGTGTAGAAGGTGGTCAAGTTGCTATAGCATCGAAGGATGATGTAGGGTCTGCTATTTCTTTAACAACTAATATAGGTACCAGTGAAACCATAGTAGTTACAAATACACTGGGAAATACGGCTACTGCGATTCATCTTAATGCAGCAGCAGGTGGTGTGACAGTCGCAGCAAACACGACACTAACAGCTACAGGTGGAGGTGTGTCGAAATTTGGTGATGATGTTGCTACGCTAGATTTTGATGGAAGTGGAGCCGTCACGGAAACAGGAATGACTAATGTGACAATTGATAATAGTGGAACAATGACAATACAAGGTGGTGGTGTATCCAAATATGGTGATGATGTTGCTACGCTAGATTTTGATGGAAGTGGAGCCGTCACGGAAACAGGAATGACTAATGTGACAATTGATAATAGTGGAACAATGACAATGCAAGGTGGAGGTGTGTCCAAATTTGGTGATGATACAGGTTATTGGAGTTTTGATGGAAGTGGAGCCGTTACAGAGACAGGAATGACTAATGTGACAATTGATAATAGTGGAACAATGACAATGCAAGGTGGAGGTGTATCCAAATTTGGTGATGATACAGGTTATTGGAGTTTTGATGGAAGTGGAGCCGTAACAGAAACAGGTATGACAAGTGTGGAATTAACACCAAGTGGAGCAATTACACTAACAGCAGGGGCAGCTTCTACTTGGTCTACAGGCGCTGGTGCTTTGACAGTAGATGGTGCTGATGGTGTAAATATTGTTGGTAGTGGAAGTGAAATTGATCTGACAACAGATAATGATATCGTTGAGATTAATGCTAATACTCTAGCGGTGAAAAATGGAAATAATTCCGCAGGAAGTATTATGTTATACGAAGATAATGATGTTGATGGTGATGCTGGCGATACACAAGAAAGTGTAAAAATTCAAGCTCCTATGTTGGCTGCTAGTTATGAAATAACCCTTCCAGTTGCTGCGCCTACTGCAGATGGCTATGTCTTAAAATCAACAATGGCTGGAGTAACTACATGGGAATTGGATCTTGCAAATAACTCTCAGGGTACAAACACCAATGTGTTCGGTGAGCCTGCTAATGATACTGATGTTTCCTTTACTATTGATAAAGCCACTAATGATGGAGCTTGGTATTGGATGCAATCACTTGACCAATTCAAGTTTGCTGATGATATAATGATGGATGCCTCTGAAAAATTATTATTTGGGGGGCAAAATGATTATATCCATTTAGATACTGATTTGAAAGCTGTAGCTGCTGCAGATTTTATAGTTGATGCTGCGTCTGAGATTATTCTTGATCATGGGGCTGGTACTGGAATCATAATTAGAGAGGGCGGAGCTGATATTGGTTCAATAATCAAAGCAGCAGGGAACGATTTAACGATTAAATCAGGAGCTACTCCCGCACTTATATTCACTGGCGCAGATATTGCCGCACAGGGTAATGTGACTGTTAATGGAAATATTGTTGGTGATGCGGATGAATCAAAAGCAATATTTGCTGCAAGCACAACTGCAGGGAGCGAAATAACCATTGGTGGTGGTGGATTAGTTGTAGCTGCTGCTGATTTAAAAGTAGGTGGTAATGATATTCAAAATAGCGAGGGTGAAGTAACTATAACAATGGATGCAGATCAAAACGCAGAAATTGCTGCAGAGCTTACTGTTACAGGAGCGAAAATTATTGTGGGAGCAGATGCAGATGATACGGATAGATCCATAACATTTGGCCATCTTACAGCGAAAACAATCATGGGTCTGGATGATGACCAGAATGTATTTGCTATTCATACTGCTGCAGATTTTACCGCTAATAATGATATTGAAATAGATGCTGATGGTGCAGTTAGATTTAATGGTGCAGTTACCTTTGCTGGCGGTATTGCCGATCCTGGAACAGTAACAACAACTGATATCGATGGCGGGACTATTGATGGAACTGTTATTGGAGCTGCAACTCAAGCAGCTGGTGATTTTACAGCAATAGGAGCTGTAGCGCCAGGTACGATTGTTGCTACAACTATAACAGCAAATGATGATGTATCATTAGTAGGTGATGATGGTGCATTACAATTTACTAATGCTGGTGAAAATTCTATCAAGATTCCTGATAATCAAGCCAGTGCATTGATTATTGAACAAGCAAATATTGAGTATATGAAATTTATTACTTCTGATGATGATGCTGATAATACTGATGCTCTTCCTGAGGAAGCGATTAAAGTTTCTAAGCCATTGCTTCTTATGAGTGGTTCAACAGAACATCCAGCAATAGAAGCTGCAGAGGCCACAGATGTTGCTGAATCGGTAGGTATTTACTTCAATACTGGCCCAGCTAATGGTCAACTTATAATAACCGCAAATAATGAAGACCAATTTATATTCTCTGATGGATTTTTGAAGCCAGCATCAAATGCGGCTTCTATTAATCTTGGTGGTAGTACTAAAAAATTTGATGATGGATTTTTTAGCGGTGAAGTTACCGTGGGAACACTTGATATAGATGGAACAGATGTTACTGCTACAGCTGCTGAATTGAATATTATGGATGATGCAACAACGCAAGCTACAGTTACCTTGGCTGCAGGAGATGGTGTCGTGATTCAAGATGACGATGCTGCTGCAAACTCTCAGATGAAACAGGCATTAGTTTCCGATTTTGCTACATATGTTTCTTCTAATATCACGGATGGAGAAATTGTCGAAGCTGATTTAGCAGATAATGCGGTTACTAATGCTAAATTAGCAGGTATAACTAGAGGTAGCATTATTTATGGAGATGCTAGTGGAAATCCAGCTTATTTGGGGGTTGGTACTGTTGGTCAAGTTTTAAAATCAGATGGTACTGATCTTCTTTGGGGTGCTGATGGTAGACCAGAAGCTCCACCAACACCAAATAGCAGTTCGGACAGAAGATTCAAAAAGAATATCTCTACCGTATCAGGTGCATTACAGAAACTCAGCAAACTGAATCCAGTAAACTATGACTGGCGTCAAGATGAATTCGAAAACAAAGGGTTTAACGATAAGAAACAGTGGGGTTTCATTGCACAAGAAATCAAAGAAATTTTCCCTGAGTTAGTTGGAAAAGATGATGAGGATTTCTTAACCTTGAATTATCAAGGTTTTGTACCACTTTTAACCAAAGCCGTACAAGAACAACAAGAAGAAATCGATAGTCAACAGAAAGAAATCGATGCCTTAAAATCACAATTGCAAATGATCATGGATATGTTGGATAACGATATGAGTGATAAAACGGATAACAAAAAAGACAATGATAATAAAAAACCAGTAAAACTCAGCATGGTAACACAATAATAAGCGTATTTACGTATGAATAACGCGATACATAGAATCATCCCGGTTTTTCTGCTATTTGCGCAGATACTTATTGGACAAGACTACCAGATGCGCATGTCTGGTTTTAATGCCATGTCCAATAGTTCCACATATTCGGAAGGATGGTGGGATGATGGTGTTCATATAAGAGGATCGTTGGGTGCTCCTGTCATTTCTGAAAGTACAGGAGCTGGTGTAGGTCTTACGTCTGGTTTTTGGGTGGTAACGCAGGGTTTCTACACGCAACCACCCATTGTGGAACATTTTATCATTATGGATGATGAATTGAATGTGGGAGAAGGTGTAAATCTGAGTGCTAAATTTTCGGATTTTAATGGAATTCTGAATGCCAAGATTTTTGTAAATATTGGTGGGGCAGATAGCGTGTTAGCATTTCCGATGGAACGCACAGACTCCACGTTTACTGCTTTCATTCCAGATTCATTGGTTAAGATTGAGAATTTTATTGTCAGTGCAGAGGTGGTGGATAGTCTTAGTTATGCTGCAAGAAGTAGTTACTTAACGGCTCCAGTTCGATTTGGTGCAAATGTACCGACTTCCCGAGTAGATGATAGTGCCTATCCATTAGGTATACCAGATGAAAAATGGCGTTTGGTATCTTTCCCTGGGGAACTAGAAAATGGTACACTTACCAGTAAAGGGTTGAGTGAAAAACACATATTCTATTCTCGAGATTGGGAAAACAATGAGTGGTTTGTACCAGATACATTGTATTTAGGCGAAGCGTACTGGTTTAAACATATATATGATAAAGACATTGATTTTACACCAGGCGCTGGTGTCTCATTACCATTGGAATCCTATGATATGGAATTATTCCCAGGTTGGAATTTTATTGGTAACCCATTTTTTGTTAGCGTACCAATTGATTTAGATCAAGGCAACTTTAATGGTCCTTATTCCTATGGTATGGATGATAAGGATGGTTGGAGTGAAGTAGTTTCTGAAATGCAACCTTGGGGTGGATATTTGATTTATAATAATACAGATACTCTCCAAACTGTAGAACTAAAGCCAACATCGTTGGTAGAAGCAAATTCGGATACAGCATTTTCTTTAAATCAAAATCGTCAGATATCCAAATTACCTCCACGTGTTGCCATGAATTCATGGCGTTTGCGTATTAGTGCAGATTCCGAAAATTATTTTGACCACAACAACTATATAGGTCGCGATTTTCGTTCCACCGAAGGGTTAGATCGTGGAGATATTTATGAACCTCCAATGATTGATGGCCATCTTGCAGTAGGATTATCACCAGAATCGGATGGAGGATACTATCATACAACGGATATCCGTTCAGTTAATGAAACGAATGGTGTTTGGGATTTACGTGTTCTAGCAGGGAAAAAAGATGGACCGGTGGATGTACAATTCCATTCTGTTAATGATCCTCCTGAAAATATTGTCGTTGCCCTTGTGGATCTTCAAACTAGAACTCCCTATCGCGATATTATGGAAACTGGAATTGCTATTGCAGAAAAATCAACAGTTGGGTACGATATGAAGGTTGTTATAGGAGGATCTGATTTTGTAGATAATGAAATTCAACGCATTTTGGATGGTATGCCTACCCAATATTCTTTAGGATATAATTATCCAAACCCATTTAACGCCAATACACGCTTGGATTACTCTTTGCCAGTTCGATCCCATGTAAGTATTCGGTTGTATAATATGTTGGGTCAGGAAGTAGCTGTATTAGTAAATGAAGAGCAACCATATGGTAATCGTTATGTGGTATGGGATGGGCTCAATAAACAAGGTAGCGTAGTAGCTTCTGGAGTATATCTAGCAGAGTTTAGAGCTGGTAGTTTTCTTGCAACACGCAAGATGATCTTGATGAAATAATTTTTATTTCCACAATAAATATCACTTTAGATTCTATCCATGCATAAGGTAATTCGTTTTTCCTTTATCTTAATAGCGTTGCAATATATGTATATATATGCCGATCCACCTGTGAAGCGAACCATTACATTGCAACAAAAGAATGCATTTAAAAATGAAGTATTTCGGTATTTACGATACTTTCGTATTCCAACCGGGGATATCGAATTATCATTTTCAATGATAGAAAATGATAATATTTTATTTTCTGCTACGGTTCAATCAAGAAGGAATAATTTTGAGGAAGTTCTTGTAAAAACGTATGCCTGCATTGGTCGAGTGATGATTGCAGTACCTGACAGCAAGTTGAATGAAGGTCAGCTATTAATATTACCATCCATTATCAATGTTCAGTGTCATGTTCCAATAGGAAGAGATAATACATATTTTTCTACATCTGCAAACAGCAAAGAGGTGATTCAATTTACCAATGGCGTGATAACGGCGGAGGGATTCCTTACTGCGCTGAAAGAAACGATGGATGGATCCTTTGTGCCTTATTCAGACAAATCTGTATCTAGCATTATGAATGCAGATGTTGATTTTGAGAATTTGATTGCCGTACGCATGGCATTAGAGGGGAAAAACAATCCGAGACTTTCCAGCGTGCTTACCTTGGCAAGTAAGGCAAAATATATCCCTGGTCTGGAAAGTAAAATCGAAGTAATGATGCTGGATAAAATCAAAACAAAGCATTGGGATTTAATGACCGAAACGTTTGGTTATCCTCCCTCGGATAAACAGATCAAACGAATTGGGAAGCAAGTATTTTATCATATTCAAATGGAGCCTGCAGATATTATCAACACTCATATGAATGACTCCTTGCGTTATGTGTGGAAAGGGAGAAGATATCCAGAGCCCTTGAATGTATATTACCGTACGTATAATGCAACATATGGCATTACAAGACCCAGTATAAATGATTAACTATTTTATTTACGTATGATGGATAAGAATCAATTACAAATGGATGAAAACATTACAGAGACAGATCTCATTGATCATATTGATGAATCTCCATTAGAACATATCATAGAAACGTTGCCTGTACCGGCAGAGAATGTCAATGTATCAAATGAGGATGCAGAGAGAAAAAGTCTAGAGCATAAGCTTGCCAATATTTTTATGGCAATCAAGAATGAAAAAGAAGAGACCAAAGAATTGGCTCAATTATTAAAAAAATATGTGGAGCAACAGGGAAGTTTATCATCAGAAGAAATGAAGAAAGTGAAAGATCAATTTTCTGATATATTGAAGATGGCTGGATTATCGATCCCCATCATGATGCCATTTAGTTTTGTTATCATTCCTTTAATAATGAAGCTAGGCCAAAAAGTAGGTGTAAACATTTTACCAACATCTTTTTATGGTGATAGTGGATTGGATTAATATTCAAAATCCATTGTTTTTATTTAGCATAATTATAAATTCCCGAGCTTTTTTTGAAGATAGATAGTAATATAGAGTTTCGGGGCCGTAGCTCAGTTGGGAGAGCGCCTGAATGGCATTCAGGAGGTCGTCGGTTCGATCCCGTCCGGCTCCACAGGTAAATTTGTATGATGAAGTTAAAAAAATATATTTTCTTTATAATGATTGGACTGTTTGTATTTACAAGCTGTTCATCTACTCGACAAATAATGTCAGGATATCGTCGTGGAATGGTAATACCCGAATCAGCGGAGCCTTATCCAGAGCCAACTCCTCGATCATTGTTGCTTGGAAAATTGACACCACCCCGTACCTGTTATGATGTAACCTTTTATGATATGAATATCGAAATTGATATTGATTCAAGAACAATTGCTGGATATGTGGATTTTCATTCTATTGCCATGGATAACTTTGTAAAGTTACAGTTTGATCTGGCAAAGAATATGATTGTTGATGAAGTAAATTTTCGAGGGAAAAGCTTGCCTTATACGCGTGAAGAAGATGCTGTATTTGTTACCTTTCCTCAGATCAATAAAGATGATTCTTTCCAATTTCGAGTGACGTATCATGGTGAACCGATGGAAGCAAAACAACCACCCTGGGATGGAGGCTTTGTGTGGAAAACAGATAAAGCTGGAAGAGATTTTGTTGGTGTTGCATGTGAAGGAGACGGAGCAAGTTTATGGTGGCCAAATAAAGACCATCCAACGGAAGAGCCCGATAGTATGGCTATCAATGTTACCGTGCCAAGTGATATTATGTGTGTAGCAAATGGGCAGTTACGAGAAACTATTCAAACCGATGTAAAAACAACTTATAAATGGTTTGTATCCAACCCAATTAATAATTACAACGTATCCGTTAATATTGCTAATTATGCAGTTATTAATGATACGATACATTCCGTGACAGGTATACAACCTGCTCAATATTATGTATTGGATTATAATGAAGATGTAGCAAGAGAGCATTTTAAAGAAGCTCGGGACATGATGCGTTCATTAGAAAAGTTTTTTGGTCCATTTCCATGGTGGGAAGATGGATATAAATTAGTAGAAACCCCTTATTTAGGAATGGAGCATCAATCTGCCATTGCATATGGCAATGATTTTAAAACTTATGATAGCGGAGTTCGTACTATTTATGGATTTATTGATTATATAACACTGCATGAAACTGCACACGAATGGTGGGGGAATAATATTACTGCTTGCGATGGAGCAGATGTCTGGTTGCATGAAGGCTTTGGCATGTATACGGAAGTTTTATATGTAGAGGATAGATTAGGATACCCAATGAGTATTCATTATCTACTAGAAAGAAGAAAAGGGATTGCAAATCGTCGAGCTATTGTAGGCCCAAGAGACGAATATTATTGGGGGTTTGAAGATGCATATAACAAAGGAGCCTGGATCTTACATACGTTGCGAAATGTATTAGATGATGATGCGATGTTTTTTGGTATTCTTTCTGGGTTTCAGCAGAAGTATGCAAAGCAAATTGTTTGTACGGAAGATCTTGTAGAATATATTAATGAGGTTTCAGGAAAAGATTTCTATGCATTTTTTAATCAGTATATTTTTGATCGCAGACCGCCTGTGTTAGAGTATAATATTACAGATAATAAGTTATTCTATCGATACAACGGTATTGTAGATGGTTTTACGATGCCCATTAATGTATTGGTGAATAAAGAAGAAATTCGTTTGCGACCAACAACAGCAACTCAAGAGCTAGATATTCCTGATTATGCAACGGTTCAAATAATGGACTGGGAGTATCTAATAATCAAAAAAGAGAATAGTATATTAAAAATAAATTAAATGGTATTTAGGATATACCATTTCAATTAGATAACTTCGAAAAATTTAATTCAGGATTAAGTAAAATATGAGAGAAGACCATTATTTATCACTATTTAAAGTACTTGATAGTGAACAGCAAATTATTACAAGAACAGATCAAAAAGCTTTTACGATGCTTTCTTTGATGGGTGTGTTTATGGTTTTCTTCTTAGTTCACTTTCCTAAAATACAAATAAACTGGTTTAATTTTCTCATGCTTATACTTTACCTAGTTACAGCAATGGTGGCTCTTATCCAATTAATTATGGTGATAAACCCTACAATTAAGCGAAGAGAGAAGCAGGATGATTTACCAGAAAAAAATCCTACCTATTTTAAAGGGATTGTAAGTTTTGAGAGTGCCTCACATTATGGAAAATATTTGCGAAAAATCATGGATGACGAGAAAAGGTCATATACTATGTTTGCAAATCAAGTGTATTCTGTTGCTTCCATCAATGAGTACAAACATGGTCATATGCAAAAGGCAATACGGTCTTTTGCAATCGCGATTATATCTGAGCTATTAATCGTAATGTCTGTAGCATATACAAGATCTTTACCGTTTTTATTTGGTTGATAATGAGTAGATATTTTACTGTTTTATTTTGTGTATTATTTGTTGCAGTAGGCTGTGCACCAAAAACTATCCCTGGGCCGGAAGGTGCGCAAGGCCCTGTTGGCCCACAAGGTGAACAAGGTTCTGTAGGGACAGAAGGCGAAAGAGGGTTGCAAGGTCCTCCTGGTCCAAAAGGGTTGCCAGGGAAATCAGTCAGTGCAGAAGTACTTAATAATTTGAAACAAAAATTAGAGTTACTTGATTCTTCTATGGATAACAAAGAAAGAATCTGTGCATTAATATCCTATAAAGAAGGTATTGCCCCTCCAGTTCTTGGTTTTGCTGCATTGACAACAAATGGAAAAATATTGTTTATGAAAAATCCAAGTCCAATTTCAATCGGCAGTAAATTTGAATTTCAAGTACAGATTACTGACCGTTCAGATTTTGTTGCATTAAGTATCCTTGATGGTTCAGAAGGTGAAAAAACATTCTATGTTGCTATTACTGCAGATGGGCACCATTATTACTCTGAAGATCTAAAAAAATGGAATCCTCAAGGTCAAAGTTCATTTTAATCAGCCAATCGTTGTTTAAAAATATTTAAGGCCTTGAATCACTAGATTTGGGCCTTTTTTTGTTTTAGTATATATCATATGATTAGGTGTCTTATCAGTCTATTATTATTTATCAGTTCTCTTGCTGCATCCGACCTTATTGTTATTGATGGTCTTTGGAGTGATTGGAATTCAGTTCCTATTGCAGTTATGGATCAAGAAGGAGATTATAATGGAGATGATTGGGCGGAGTTGAAGATATCTAACGATAATGAGTTTCTATTTTTTAAAATTCAATTACACAGTGAAGAAACCTTGCTCCAAAATTGGAATAATTTTCACTTATACATTGATGCAGATGTTGATTCATTGACAGGTTATCCATTTCGTGGGTTAGGTGCTGAGTTAGAGTGGCATTTTGGTGAACGTTCCGGACAATATTTTGTTCAGGATGGCATGATTGATATAGGGCAAAATGATATTACTTTACGACAAGCACCTACTGTGACAAGCAATGAATTTGAAATTGCTATTGCACTTGGTTCTTTTGTGTTAAACAATCCGGATTCTATTGCAATTATTTTTAGTAGTAATAATGACTATGGTGATTTAATGCCAAATAATTGGGGAGGCTTTATATATCACATTGATTCTACGGAAGTAGAAGAATTAGATCCAATATCATTAGAAAAGTCTGGTATTCGTTTAGTGAGTTACAATACGTATAATACAGGTATTGTAGAATCGGAACGTCAACCTTATTTCCAAAGAATATTCCAAGCATTAGATCCAGATATCATTGCGTTGCAGGAACACAGCGAATGGGATGAAATAGGTGATATTATATCCAATTGGTTTCCCAATGATATTTGGTATCAAGGATATACATTTCGTGACCTTGTCATCCTAAGCAAATATCCTATTCTAGAAGAGGCGAATCTGATTAGCTCCGAAAGATCAATGTGTTCTTTACTGGAAATTGATAACCCCAATCAACCGTATGTATTAATAATAAATTCTCATCTTTCCTGCTGTGATAATGATAATGATAGACAGGAACAGGTTGATGAATTAGTGCAAGTCCTACGAGAATGGATATTGTATGGTGATGGTCCGTTTGATTTACCTGATAATACACCAATTTTTCACGTAGGGGATTTTAATTTTGTTGGATATCAACAACAAATTAGTACAGTAACCCTTGGAGATATATATGATGAATCATCATATGGTAATGATTTTCCTTTAGATTGGGATGGTAGCTCAGCTACGGATCTTTTCTCAAGACACACACATAAAAGAATGGGATATACATGGCGAAATGATGGAAGTTCATATAATCCAGGGAAATTAGATTACATTATTTATACGGATAGTAATCTATCTATATCAAAACATTTTGTATTAAATACGTTAGCCATACCAAATAGCACATTAGTCGAATGGGAATTAGAGTCAGATGACACGAATGAAGCTTCGGATCATTTGCCTAGAGTAGCAGACTTTGCAATGAATGATCTTGGAGTTACTAAAGAGATAAGTACAGCTCATCGCTTTGCTTTATACAAGCCCTATCCCAATCCATTCAACCCAAGGGTTTCTATTCCAATATATTTGGAAAGTAACGCCCACATACAGTTGCATATCTATGATATACATGGACGGGTTGTGAGTGTGTTAGCAAATGATGTATTAACGTCTGGTAAGAAAGTATTTTATTGGGATGGAACTTCATTTGCAAATGGTATATATTTTGTTCACTTACAAATGAATAATGAAGTACAAACGCAGAAAATTATTTTATTAAAATAAATGTACTCTGGAGGTTTTATTAATAAAGACAAGAATTCTTCAATCGTTTATTCAACAAATCCTGATTTTGATAAAGATCAAGACCAAGAAATGGATATGGATCTTGATGGCAAACAAGACTTACGAATTCATTTGATTAGAAAAGGCGGAGGGAAGATTGTAACTGTAATTCGAGGGTATAAAGGAAGTAAAGAAGATTTAAAAACGTTAGGAAAATATTTGCAATCATCGTGTAGTACTGGTGGCACTTTCAAACAAAATGAAATAACACTACAGGGAGATTTTCGTGAAAAAGTGAAAATCCTTTTGTTAAAAAAAGGATATAAATCAAAATTTAGCGGGGGATAATGCTCTATCATTTACTGAAGTCGATTTCCCTAACAGGAATTAATTTATTTTATAATTCTATTTCTGTAGAGAATCAGGATAGGATTCCAAAAAAAGGTCCAGTAATTTTTGCTGCAAATCATCCCAACACGATGATGGATCCCTTAATAGTGGCTGCAAGTTGCGGACGCAGAGTATCGTTTCTCGCAAGAAGCACCTTATTTTTTAACTCATTTGCATCCTGGTTATTAAGTACGCTTGGAATAATACCTGTTTATAGGAAGAATGATGCAAAAGACGATATGCACCGCAATGAGGAAATGTTTTCTGCAACATACCGACATTTAGAGAGAAATCATGGCTTATTAATATTTCCAGAAGGATCATCTACTCCAGAACGGATAATTCATAAAATAAAAACTGGCGCAGCAAGGATTGGTTTAGGAGCGGAAGAGAAGAACAACTTTATGTTAAATGTGCAAATTGTACCTGCAGGAATAAATTATTCGGCAAGTACAAAATTTCGTAGCGACGTTCACTGTAGATTTGGTAGACCAATTAAGTTAATAGATTATAAAGAGAAATATCAAAAAGATAATTGGTCAGCTGTTGAGGAAATCACTGATCAATTACGTAAAGCACTTGAAAAACTAACAACAACGGTGTCTGATCAAGAAGATGAAGGTATTGTGAAGTCATTGGAATCAATATATAAAAAAGAACTTACTATAAATTTAGGTATGGATAAAAAATCTAAAAGCGATGACTTTAAAATATCAAAAGGTATTATTAAAGCGTTAGAATGGTTTAGCATAAATAAACCTAAATGGACACTTCAAATGAAAGACTCTATCTTACAATACACCAATATGTTAGACCGTCTTAATATTAAAGATGAATTTTTGTCAACAGGTCAATCAAAGGTAACATTTTTCCGTCGCATCCAATCATGGTTATTTTTAATTATTGGATTTCCACTATTTGTATATGGTGTAATTATTAATTATTTACCATATAAAATATCGGGACATCTTGCAGTGTGGGCTGTAAAGGGTCATGTTGCTGCTTTAAGTTCAAAAAAAATGACTATTGGTCTAGGCCTTTTTGTCTTTTGGTATTCACTATTACTATTTTTATTCCATTCAATTGGATATGATTTGATTTGGACTGTGATGTTTTTTGCAACTTTTATTCCTACAGGTAATTTCTCTCTATATTATTATCGGAAAGCAAAGAACTATCAACAACATATTAGGTTTTTAACTATTTTTTATCAGAAACGTATTTTATTATATCAATTAATTGAGAAGAGATTGAATATTATTAACGAATTAAATAGAGCAAAAGATGATTATTTTGCTCAGCTAAATAAAAATAGTAATAATTAGAAAGTTGAATTAATTCTTTATTAATTAGAAATAATTTTTCTTGATATCTATTCTATTCCATAAATTGACACTATGAAAATATTTAATTATATAGTATTAACTGTTTTAATGTTCTTTGTGTCTTGCGCAAAGACAGACAAGGATGTTGTTGGGGATATAACTTTATTAGTTTCAACAAATGTTCGAGGTCAACTTGACCCCTGTGGATGAAAAAAGAATCCTCTAGGCGGTCTGTCTAGAAAATCAACATACGTAAAGCAGTTAAATAAAGAACGAAATAATATCGTCATTCTTGATGCAGGTGATTTATTGTTTAACAATTCTGTATTGGTAGATATCCAATCAGAAGCAGATAAATTGCGCGCCCAAACGGTTATTAAAGGCTATGAAACAATAGGGTGTGATGTCATTAATGTTGGGGGATTTGATATGGCGGCTGGAATGGACTATCTTCAACAAATTGTTGATAGTACTGATATTCCATTTATTTCAGCAAATATTATAGATTCTAAGACAAATAAAAATCTGTTTCCACCACATCATATAATCGAAAATGAAGGATTGTCCGTTGGTGTGATTGGCCTTACTGATTTAGTTCCACCTCATGTTAGAAGAGTAAAAATTGAAGATTTTATTACTGTTGGTAAAGCGCAGATAGCTGAACTTAGAAACAAGGTTGATATCGTTGTCGTATTAGCAAACGTAAATAGAGATAAAAATAAATTGATGAATGAAGAATTTACTGATGCGGATTATGTTTTTCTTAGTCGAAATACAATGAAAACAAGACCTGGGACGGAGCAACCGGTAGACGGGCCATTTACATATGGAAGTAATGTCCAAGGCAAATATTTAGCACAAATTGATATTAACTTAACAGAAATAGATTCTCCATTGGTTGATGTTTCAAATTTGCACGCTCAAATAGATAATATTGATAAACGTTTACAAAGGTTTCAGAATAAAGATCCAAAGAAATCATTAGAAGATATTTATGCTGATCAGCCTAGAATAATCAAATTAATTGGTGAATTGAGAACAAATCGTGAAACTTTTGAAAAAAGTCTTCAACTAGCCAAAAATACTTCTTCATACAAAAGTGTACCATTATCAAGAAAGATAGAAGATGATCAAGAAATGCTACAATATGTTACAGATGTACTCCAACAGTGTGAAGTTCTTACAAAATTTAAACCTAAAAAGAATCTTATGAATAATCCTTCAGGATTTGAAAAGAATTTCAAAAAAGGTATTCAATCTGGATGAATATAGTATTGCCATCTGTTCAAGTATTTATCTTAGTAGTCTTTTCATCCGTATTTAGCTTATTTGTCAATGGTATTCGTACGGATGGTATACCTTTACTTGCTAAAGAGCTTGATGTAGCTGATAATATTAAAATCTCAGTCGATGAACCGCAGCTTTTGGCGATTTCATTAGAACAAGCGCTAGATTTATATAATAAAGGTACCGTTTTCGTAGATGCTAGAGAGCCAGAATATTTCACTGATGGTCATATTATGGGTGCTTGGAATGTTCCATTTCTTTTTGAACTAACATTCAAGCTTGATAGTCTCCAGGGAAAAGATAGTCCAGTAGTGGTTTATTGTAGTGGTGACGAATGCGGTTCAAGTGAAGATTTAGCTTATGAATTACAAGCAGAAGGATTTACGAATTTGTATGTGTTTAAAGGAGGGTGGACTGAATGGAGCGAAAATGGACACCCAATAGGACCATGATTACCTCGCAACAACGTCCAGTATTTGTATTATTTTCAAGAATAGTATTGGGTGCAGTTCTTATTGCTGCAAGTATTGATAAAATTCTTCATCCGGAAGCGTTTGCAGAAGTAATTGGGAATTATAATGTATTACCTTTTGGTCTGGAAAATATTCTTGCTATTATTTTGCCTATTTTAGAGTTATTTGTTGGTTGTTGCCTTATCTTCGGTGTTATGCTTGATGGTTCAGCAATAATTACTGCTGGAATGATGTTTATATTTATTATCGCTTTATCGCAAGCGATGATTCGAGGTATTGATATTAATTGTGGTTGCTTTAAAGTTTCTGTAGATAATGGTGGAGGTAATATAGGGTATAGAAGAATTATTGAAGATATTATATTTTTAGGTTTATCTTTATTTATTCTAAATCGTGGCGAACGAAAGTGGGAATTGTATCCTAAAACTTGATTGACTCGATAATCAGCACGGTATAAATTCACACCGCTTTTTACAATTGCGAGAGTAGCTCAGCTGGTAGAGCACCACCTTGCCAAGGTGGATGTCGCGAGTTCGAACCTCGTCTCTCGCCCAGAGAAGGAAGCCCTTGTTTCACGACGAGGGCTTTTTTATTACCTATTTTATCTATTAGTATCTAATAATTCCTTAAATATGCAAAAGGTGTACACATTCTGGTGTACACACCTATAATTCAATTTTCAACTAAAACGCACCCAGCCAATAAAAGATCGGTGGGGGTAGGGGGTGCAATAAAAGAGGCACACACATTGTTGGGTAATTTTTTGGCATTTAGGACTACTACATCAAATATTTAATCAATTGTATTAGTACGTAAAAATGTGATCTGGCGTACATTTTTCAGCGAATAATTTTATATTGGTTAACATTATTCGTACATTTACAAAGATTTAAGGGAGGACATAATGAATCGTATTTTATTTTTATTAATTATTTCTACTCTATCCGCCCAATCCCCTCAATTAAAACAAGTCGTTATTTCTTCTGGAGCCATTCAATCGGATCGAGTAAAAGGGACCGTAGGTCAACCGATTGTAGGTCGCTTTGAAGCAAATAATACTGTTTTAAGTGCAGGGTTTTGGGGTTCCATAGCTCAAATGTTTTTGAATGTGGATGAAGAAGTGTTACCTACGGAATATTCCATATCCAAAGCCTATCCCAATCCCTTTAATCCAGTAACCAATATTGATATTGCTATTCCGGAGTCGGGAGAGATGCAATTTGCTATTTTTGATATACTGGGACGGCAGGTATTTACACACAAACAAAATTTTGCAACACCCGGACATTATCGTTTTTCTTGGTCGGGGAAGAATAATCAAGGAGCTGCGTTGTCTAGTGGAGTCTATTTAATGACCTTCCAATTCGCAGAGAATTATACCAAACAAAAAATTACATTATTGAAGTAATTATGAAGGAGCATATAATGAAAACACTATTAACTACACTTTTACTTATTACCGGAATTGGTATTTCCCAACCGGGTGTGGAGGAAATTCCCAATACAATGTCCTTTCAAGCATTGTTAGCTGATGCAGATGGAAACATGTATGCGGATGGAGAATACAGTATTACGTTTCGGATTCTCCACGCTTTTGGTGGACAGGAGCTTACCATGTGGGGACAGGAACATTTAGTAGATGTAAGTAACGGATTGTTTTCTGTTGTGTTTAGCGATCTACCATACGCTATACCAGAAGATGCAGAACTTGAGATTCAAGTGGGCAATGATGTCTTAAGCCCCAGACATTCCTTTACTTCTGTTCCGTTTGCACTTAGTTCTCATTTAGCGCTCCACGCTAATCAAGCAGATGAGGCGGATACATCCGTTCATGCACACCATGCTCAACATTCAACATATGCAGACACGGCCCACTTTGTCATGAATGCACCGATGTCTGATTCTTCTCTCTATGCTCATCAAGCAGGTCATGCTATGCATGCAAATGAAGCTGACTCGGCTGATTATAGTAATGAAGCAGGAACTGCAGATTATGCCACGGAATCGGATCATTCAACATATGCAGACACAGCACATTTTGTGATGACTGCACCCATGTCTGATTCTTCACACTACGCGAATCAGGCTGGTAATGCAGAGTATGCAGATACATCTGGTTTTGCTCATCAATCGCAACATGCGGAATACGCAGATACTGCACATTTTGTGATGAATATGCCCACAACGGACTCTGTTCAGTTTGCGCACAATTCCAATCATTCACTTTCTTCAGATAGCTCTGATTACAGTACTTTATCACATCGTTCTACGTATGCGGACACAGCGGATTATATTGATGGAGTAACCGCAACGGCAACAGAACTGAATTATGTTGATGGCGTCACCTCTTCTGTACAAGATCAAATCGATGGAAAACAAGGAGCAAATGCTAATTTGACTGACCTTTCCGATGGAACCTTATCGGCTAGTAAGGTAGAATATGGTAATTATTTTATCAGCTCTGATGGCACAAATGGACAGGTATGGACTTCTGATGGTGGAGGTGTTGGTAGTTGGGAGAATGCCTCAGGATCAAGTCTAACTAGTTTAGATATCACCGCAACCGCTACAGAGTTAAACCTACTTGATGGCGTTAC
>Ga0206683_10000048_pt1 | contig 75251 bp, 123 predicted proteins | sample M280m12015metaG_FD_155483 | JGI IMG/M metagenome (GOLD analysis project Ga0206683, IMG submission 155483) | Ammonia-oxidizing marine archaeal communities from Monterey Bay, California, United States - M2 80m 12015 | ecosystem: Environmental > Aquatic > Marine > Intertidal zone | place: USA...
GTGCAAATACAATTTCAGATTCACAAATAGGTAACGGTGGTGCTCCAGACATTCAATTTAAATATGAAGGTGCAACAACTACTCAAGCTAAACTAACAATGATTGGTGATACTACTCTTGCTGTTACGACAGCTGGCGCAACTATCAATAGTAAAGATGTAATGCTTGACGGTGCTGTAACATCACACTTAATTCCAGATACAAATATTGCTTACGATTTAGGAAGTGCAACACACAAATTTAGAGATTTATACTTAGATGGTTCAAGTATTCATTTAGGTAGTACAATTTTAAGAGATGACGGCGCAGGTAGTTTACAAGTAAACCTTACAAACGTATTACAAATTGCCGCAGATGATTCAACTATACGCACAATTAATAGTGGAGAGTCAGTTAAGTTTGTTGGAGCAGGATCTGTTACAACGGCTACTGACGCCGAAGGTAATCTTACAATTACAGGAAGTACAAATATTGTAAATGATACTACACCACAACTAGGTGGCGAATTAGATACACAAGGTAATAATATTACAAATACAGGTAATATAGGACTAGGCGATAATAGCCATATTGATCTAGGACCATATTCTAAGATATCAGATACTTGGTTAAATAATCCTTATGGATACATGGTACTTGATCAGACCGACGCACCTGCGTTTGCCAGCGGACCAAGTATTGTTTTAAATTCTCACGGTTCAAATGGTAACCAACAGCATTCAGATGGTGACTGGCTTGGTTCTTTGCTATGGTATGGTTATTCCTCAAACGGTACAAGTAGGGTTTTTGCTTTTTTAAGAGCTACTGTTGAAGATGCAACTGATGGTGCTACAGAAGGACGCCTTAATATTCATCTTGGACATAATGGGGGATCTGCAACACCTTATGTATTTACTAATAGCGGTATAGAGATGAATGCAGGTGTAGAATATTTAAAATTTCAAGGTGCAACTTATGATGCTACCAATATAACCACACTACAGGTAACAGATCCAACTGCCGCAAGAACAATTACATTGCCAGATGCAACTGGAACTATAGCGTTACAGAGTTGGGTTAACACACAAATTGCCGCAAGTTCTACTAGTGATTTAACAGGAAGTGTATTTGGTGATGACTCAACAGTACTAGTTGATGGTGTTAATAGTGCTATTAATTTAGATGGTACTGTTAAAGGTCATATAATACCAGATACAAACGATACATACGACATTGGTTCAGCAACTTATAAAATTAGAGATTTATATCTAGGTAGCAATTCTTTACACATTGGTGCTACTGGAACAATAGGTATAACTGCTGACGTAATGACTGTGGCTGGAGCCACTGGTGGTTTTAAAGCTGTAGCATTTACTGGTAATAGTGGTGTGGCAATTGATGAGTTCAGTACAGATGGTACTATGGCTGACAATAGTGATACGGCAGTTCCAACAGAACAAGCAGTTAAAACATACGTTGATGCAGGAGTTAATCCAACAGGGGCTGTTCTGTCATTTGCAGGTGCAAGTGCTCCAACAGGTTGGCTTCTTTGTTATGGACAAGCTATTAGTAGAACAACATACGCAGGCTTATTTACAGTACTAGCAGAAGTATACGGAGCAGGTGACGGATCAACAACTTTTAATGTGCCAGATTTACGTGGTCGTACTATTGCTGGACAAGATGATATGGGCGGAGCATCAGCTGATAGATTAACTGGTGCTGGCGGAGTAGGCGGCATTGATGGTGATGTACTAGGCGCTAGTGGCGGTACTGAAGCAGTAACACTTACTGAAGCACAAATGCCTGCTCATACTCATGATTATACTAACCCACCATCTACAGGAACAGCCCAGAATTTTGCTGGTATTAGTGTTACAGGCGGTACTGGTACGTCACAAACAACAACAACAGGTAGTGGTAGTGCTCACGTTAACATGCAACCAACATTGATTTTAAATTATATTATTAAAACTTAATGAACTACAACAGATTTCTTATCCATTCTTAGATATGGACAAGTATGACAAAGCCATCCTTTAGATGATACAATATAAAGTACTGGTTCTCTAGCTTCATTTATATGACAAGTAGAAAATGTCATAGTGCCCTTTTGTTCTATAGGTTCATCACCAACTGTACAGGTAGCTAATGGTACTTTGTTAATTAAAGGAAATGCCCAAACAACATCTAATTTCCCATCATGATCTGTATCCATATACGTAGTGATAGTTTTAGGTATATCTGACCATGACCAAAATGACATACTCCGAAAGAAGTCTGTTTTACTTGCAAACATAGTTGTTGGATTAATTTCTTCTGCTAATGCTGAAGTAGAAAAGATCAGGAAAACTGATATTAAAAATATTTTTTTCATACTATTTGCCTTTTCGACGAGTTTTGCGTTGCTTAGATAGAAGCTCTAATTCATCAACATGCAGTTTTTGAACCCTTGAGATGTCTATCTTAATATCTCTTAGATTCTCTTGCATTTCTGTAAAACGATCATAACTTTCGCTAAAGAATTTATTTTGATTACTGATAGCGTCAACTACCCACCACCACCAAGTAAATGCAATAGTTCCAAATATTACTGCTATTGACATTTGAAGGATTTCAGTTACAGAATCTAAATTGAAATGTAGACTTAATAATAGTCCTAGTAAGGCTGTTAAAGGTAATACCCGTCCCACCCATACGTAAAATCTGGTGAAAGTAGTTTGATATACTCTCTTCATGGTGTTACTCTCCTATAACACCAAATGGTTTCCAAATCCCAGGTGTACCGCTTCGAATACATACCCAGCCAACATAGCCTGTTGGTTGTGGTTCTGAATTCCAAACAATATCGCCCTTACCGTAGATTCCATTCACAGGTGCTTCTCGTCCGACTTCGAATTTCTTATTTTCAAATTTGATTGGCCCAGATGTGCTGAAACATACGTCAGGATTGTTTACCCCTACTCCTAATTTTCCAGATATGGTTGTGATGCTGTCACTATCGGATCCAATTGTAATCCGATTATTTGCTTTCAGTTCCACTCGGCATTGATTATCAGTGATTAATTTCATATCACTAGTAGTATAAGTTCCTACACTAACTGAATCATAATCAGGGTCGACAATAAATTCCACTTCGTTACCTGCAACACTTAATTGTCCGTTACTAGCATCAGTACCTATACCGAGTCTCATTTGATCACCATCATAAAAGATGAATTGATCTATTATTAAATTGCCTTCGGTTCTAAGATTTCTTAATGTGCCTACACTTGTTAAACTTGAGGTCGCTACATTTGGGCCTAATTCGTTGTTACTTAATACTTTAATATTGCCTATACAGTATTCAGCCTCTTCGTGTAAATCAATAGATTCACTTGACCAAATACGATCAGGATTTGCAGACATTATTAATTGCTTAGTATGTCCCGATCCTGTCCACATGAGTCCTTTACCATAAGGTCCGTCGTTTTCAGTACATTCAAATATTAAAGGAGTTGTTCGTTCGTTTCTAACATCTGCTTTTAGTTCATCTACTTCTAGTCTGGAAGCAGTAATAGTACCACCTACAGTAAGATTAGATTCTACTTTAACATCACCAAGCAGGTCGTGGACTGTAAGTGTGTCAGTAAGTACGCCATCGTTGGTTACAACAAGAGTTTGTTTTGTTGCTTCGTCGCGAATTCCTAAACTTGAGAAATCTGCAATTTTGCCACCGTGTATTTTATTGCCACTTAAACTTCTATCTGCAATTTCAGGTGCAGGAAGTTGTCTGTGAGCAATAGTGTCGATCGCCTCACCTAATTGTAAAAGTCCGTTTTTTACTGCTAGAATTTCAGTATCATTTATATCATGTGTGCTCATACTAGTATTTATCTTACTGCCTTAAGAATAATAGTATCGGTATTAATCCGGCCATTAAGTTTGATATCTACAGCATTAATATCTTCGAGGAAAGTACGTAGTTTAATCTTTCCGGCATCTTTAAATTCTTTAAGTTTTTCCTGTGGCTTTCTAAGGGTCTTTTGTACTGATTCTTCTTTAAAGCCTGTAATTGTTGTACCTTTAATACTTAATCCAGTACCATCACGTTCCAAATGCATTGGATCAACACTACTAGCAAGATATCTTCCTAATTTCCGTGTTTTAACATTAAAGATCCATAGTTCTTCACACCCTATAATGTCTATTGGGTTAATACTTGCTATTTGTAGTTTATCGTCTTTAATTGCATACTTTAATTTAGCAACTAATTTTTCTTTGCTTTTCGGTGCTCTTTTCCGTGTTTTCCGATTAGCTTTACCTTCTGCAATAACAAGTTCTAATGCACCTTTAAAGTTTAAAAGTCCTTCTAGTTTTAATTTTATAGCTTTTTTATCATAACACAAATATGCTTCTTTAAGTTGTTCTGCCCAATCTTGTTCTCTTTCACTTAACTTTGCAAGTTCTTTTTTAGAAAGCGGATTTAGTAATTCTTCTAATTCACTGATTTCATCAGTATAAAATTCTATTATTTTTCTAGCATGAGCTTGTGTTACTTTTAATTCAGCAAAGTGTTTAGGAAAGTTAAATCCTTGCGGATCAAACTTACTTGGCTCTTCAACCCATCCTTCTAACCAATCATCAATTGGTTCCATCATTTTATAGGATTGCATTCTAATACGATCTTGTATAGATAACTTAGGACCACCAACTAGTTTTACTGCGGCGTCTTTCTTTTCTTGAACAATAGCTTCACCAATTGGAACTAATTCGTCTAGTTGTTTATGAAGCCAATCTGTTGTTTTTCTTGCTGGACCCATTAATCCAGGCATAGAATCTATAAATTCTTGTTCTCCGGGATGTAAATCTGGCATACCTTTAGTTAGTTGCCTAGATAATGCTCCTAGAGTACAACTAAATTTATGATCAGGGCATTTACCAATAGCTTGTGCTTTATCTTTATAGTTCTTATGATTCTTGCAATATTCTATAACCCAAGGTTTAAAGTCAGAAGACTTATGTTCTAAACGATAATGATCTAACGCACTACTTTTTGCATAATGAAAGTCTTTTGCAGACATTTCCAAACCGTTTGAAAGATCAGGCTCGTTGCCTTTGTTACTTGTTCGTCGAGCGATCTTTTTCTTTTTCTTACTTCCTCGTAAGTTAATCGACCGTGCCATCGTAAAATTTCTCCTTAAAGAATAACTGTTGCATTAGCTATTATATAGCAAGGAAATTAAAAGTCAAGTAAAAGTGGATTTAATTCTTAAATTTTTTCACCGGATTCAAAGCCTCTAAAGCATTTAAATCTTGGAAAACGTAAGCTATAAGTCTTTGAATCTTGTGATTTAGTTCGAGCATCTGCCCTAATTTCAATCAAAACACCAATGAGCTTATCACGGCTAGCCCAGAAGCTATCACGTTCACTGTCAGTGAAACCGCTTCCACAGTTAAGGTGATAAGTGTGTCCATCGTCTTCTCCTTCTACTATTACAGCACCCAAACGTCCTTCGTTACGTCCGGTACCTTCTTCTACAGCAACTACTTTTAAAGTTACTTCAATGAATGGTTTTAGCTTTAACCAAGCTGTAGATCTTTTACATTCATATGGTGCATCAAGATCTTTAATCATAATACCTTCGTATCCACCGTCTACAGCCGCTTTGTTTACGTTTGTATACGTTTTTTGCCCTTCATGGGTCTCTAGGTCTACTATTTCGTGATCAAGCACTTGTACGTGCTCTAAGACATCTTTATGATCGTTATACCAATGTGTTAACATTTGGGTTCTAAGTTCTTGTGATTTATCCCAACCACCTTCCAAAAAGTCTTTTAAAGGTATAAAATCAAAGAGATGTAAAATAGCATCTTTGGCTGTAACATTACTTTTACGATGTACCTGTTTCATTAAGTCTTGAAAGTTATCGCTCATTACTTCTCCGTCCAACACTAAATCATATGGTGGTGGAGATTTTTTAACGACAGTTTGAATTTCATCAATAATATGTTGGAAGTTTATAAACTGTTTTCCGTTTCTGCTAAATTGTTCTATATTACCGTCTTTACGAACAATTGTCAAAACCCTTACACCGTCTAATTTAACTTCTAGCATCTTTTTGCCAGTAAGTTTCTTTTCGTGCTTTGCAGAGTCTTGTGCTAGTTGACAATTAAAAACTGGAACACTATATTTGTCAAATCCGTTTTTCTTAGCAACATTGTTAACAGTTTTTTCACTTACTCCGCAACGTAAGTCTTTAATAAGAATTCTACGATAAAATCCATTCCATTGCTCTGCTGTTGCAGAACTCATTACAAGCTCAATAGCATCTCGTGCCGCATGGCCTGTTAATTCTCTATTTTTAAGTTTTTCAGCTAGTTCTTTAAATACTTTCCATTCACATCCCTGGCCTGAAATTACAGTATCTTTAGTAGGAACTTGTTTAACGCCAAATGTGTATAAAGGATCTAAACACATTTTTACGCCTTCAAAGAACTCGTCAAGTCCTTCGTTCATTGCGTCTTTTAAAATGGATTCTTTAGCTAGACGAGAATTGTCTGCTTCTAGTTTTTCAATTATATTTTGTGGTTGTGTTCTCATTTATTTGCCTCTCTATTGCCTAATTATTATATACATTATACAATCATTACCAATTAAAGTCAACCTCTTTTTTGGCGTGCCTGATAGGATTCGAACCTACGGCCTCTAGTTCCGCAAACTAACGCTCTATCCAACTGAGCTACAGGCACAACTAAACTGTATACTCTTTTTTGGCTTTTGTCAAGTTAAAAAGGACAACGTGTACCAACACGAATTGAATTATTATCAAAAATCTCTCGTGTTGAAACTCCGCCCTTATAATCTAGGTAAGTTTTTACTTCGCATGTTTTGATATATTCAGTGGTATTGGTGCAAGAGGTTATAAGTAAGATTACTAATAATATGGTAAAAATTTTCATCACTAACTATTTACTCAAAAAAAAAATGGACGACCCGAAAGCCGTCCATTTGTGATCACTAAGCTAAAATTTACTTAGTTGATGTAGCAAGTGCTTTGTAACCTGCGGCTACAACTGCTCTGCTAGGATTACCAAGACGATATTTTCTAACACCGTTCTTTTTAGTATTAAGATAAACAGCATGACCTGAAAATCTTAGTGACTGGATAACTGCTTGAGGATTGCCTGCTTTAAATTTGCTGGCGATCTGTTTGCTAGTTAGTTCTGAACCGTTTTTGAGTGCGGTTAGTACACTATCTTGAATTGTCTGCTTCATTATTGAGCCTCCTTATATAAGTAGTACAATTATTTGTACTGTTCAAGTTTTATTATTATACGATAATTAATGAGAGAAGTCAACCTTTAGTTAACCAATTATATAAAATCGGGTCCATGTACCCAGCCTACTAAAGACTTTCGTGTGCCTTTTGTGACCGGATGTACCTGATGAGGAATCCAAGACGGAAAAAATACTGCTTCGCCCTTATCTAATTTACATTTAAAGTTATCCCCACCTGTCCAAATCTCAAGGTCACCATCTTCGTATTCACTAGGGTCATTTAATCCAATTGAAAAAGATAGCTTTCGTCCAAAGCCGTTGCTCCCTTTAAGGAATGTGTCCGTATGGCATCTATAGTGGCCTGTTGGTGGATATACACTATATTGGAGAGGTTCAATATATGAAATATTGAATTTAAAATAGTTATTATTTACAAAATGAATTACTTCAGTTAGCTTATTGTATACTTCTTCGTTTGTCCTAGTATCAATCCAAGCTATGTTTGTTATTCTATGTCGGTCGTTTTGTGGTTGGTCTTCCCCTAATGTTACTTTACCTTGCTGAAGCATTTCGTGGTTTTCTACAAAATCATCTAGTTGTTTAATTAAATCATCTGTTAAGGCATTTTTCACACAATAAAAGAATTGTTGATTATTTGATGTTGAGTCTATCCAAAACCCTGCTCCTGTGTTGCTCATTTTTGCATATGGCCTATTTCTTGGAAATAGCTTCTAGTTATTACATCACTAAATAATGTACATTGTTCACCTAGTTGTATTTCTATATCTATTTGTGTTGAATGATCAGTATTAGAATTATTTTTTAAACTTTGTTTCCGGAATGGATTTAAAAAATATATTGCGCCTTCTTGTAGATATAATGCGTCAAATCCTTCAACTTCTGCTACACATTTTTCTGTATTTGGCATTATTAGTGTCATCAGAACATTTAATTTATCTGTATCAAGATTATCAAATTTTAAATCTTTACTAGGCTCGTATAATACCGTAGTCGTGTTTGGTGGAATACGTGTATATCGTAGACAATTAATAGTATCAGCTGGAAATTCTTCCTTTATATAAGCTGACATCTCCGGTACTGGAAAGTTTTCCCAAGGAAGCCATTGCTTCTTGTTTTTAGCAATATATTCTAAAATTCCTTGATTATCTTTAAAGAGGTGTGGATATTGCATCCACAGTCTTTCAGTTTCAATTCGACCTTGATGATGCCAAGGCAATGGAATAAAATCTTGTGGCTTAACAGAACTTAAATTAAATTTCAACCAGCCAATAGTACCTGACTTCATTTCGTTTAATACCCAATTAAAAACTGCTTGTCCATCAGTCTCGTCTATGGAGCCATCACGTGGCATTTCAGGTAATTTTTGTTTTATTTCCATACTAATTTTTTACACTTTCGTTTTTCAAAATCATACGATTCACAATACCAGTATTCTAATATCCATTCAAACATAACTTCTCCTTATTTTGGAGCCCCCGGACAGGATCGAACTGCCGTCTAGGACTTACAAAGACCTTGCTAAACCACTCAGCTACAGGGGCATTAAAAATCTGCTGGTCCACATTCACCTTTTAAATGATTTACTCTTTCTTGTAGGAATCTAATACTAGTATGAATATGACCGGTGTCATGATCACGTATCAATGTTTTATAATATGCTATTTCACGTTCTAAAACACTAATCGTAATTAGTTCCCCTGGAAAATCATTATGTTTCTTCGTTATTGTCTTCGTCATCGTTAATACTTATTTCTGTCTCTGGTCCTTGAGACATTTTTCTGAACAATTCGTCCAGATCGAAATTTGGATCTTCTAGCATTGTTAATGCATGATTTGGACCGGTGGCTAGTTTGTTTCTAAGCATATATGTTAAAACAAAAACTAAGTCGTACTTATCAATAGGATGGTTCTTAAGTACAACATCAACCTCTGCTCTAAGCAATGATTTCAATCCGATGAACGTTTAATTTACACTTTTCCAAAAAATCAACTCCTTCTTTACTTCTGTATTCGTGTTTGTAGTATATTGTAGTAATCCCGCTTTGGTAGATTAATTTAGCACATTCTAAGCAGGGACTATGTGTTACAAATAATGTGGAATCTAATCCACTCTCATTTGATTGTGCTAATTTGGCGATGGAATTTGTTTCAGCATGAAGTACTTCAGGTTTAGATTTTAATTTGCCTTCAGTTAATTCGTTTTCGCAGTTATTATCCCAACCAGTAGGCATACCATTGTATCCAATAGAAATAATTCGATTATCCTTAACAATAATAGCACCAACATTTAATCGTCTTGCAGATGATAGTTTCCCAAATCTTTCTGCAACATCCATGTATGCATCAATAAATTTAGGCTTCATTAATTTCTACTTTCTGTACTCTATCATACTTAAATGATCTCCAACCTTTGGCGTTTAGATCCCAAACATTAACATTACCTTCTTTAACTTTTTTATCTGTCTTAGGATGGCTTTCTTCCGGAATAATTTTGAGACTCTTAGTACAAGTCATTATTCGTTCATCGCCATCTAACTTTAAAAAAGTAACTACTGCTGTTTTTTCTTTTAATGCATCGATAAGGTCATCTTGTGTCGGAATGCCTTTCATGTCTGCTATTGTTTCTTTAATATCCATTATTCACCTTCAAGTTTAAAGTTTAATGATGTACGCATAGGACAATCTTGATGTGAAAATGCGTATGCCTTATGTAATATATTAGCTGGAAAATGTACTGCTCTATACAAAACAGGCGCAACAATTTTATGACAGCCTGAGTCAGGATCTAGAAATTCTGTAAAACCGCCCCAGCCCCATGTATAAATTTGATTAGTGTATATTACGACAGTATGCTTTTTAGGATTATCATCATCTATATGAACATTACCATCACGTCCAGACCATTGGCCGTTAAAATATACTCTATCTAATTTGTAATTTGTGTTTAGTTTTGAATTGATGTGATTTAAAATATCATTATAATAATATGGATCACTACTAACATCCATAGATAGAAATGGTTGATTTGCGTCCGGGTGACTGTTCCAGGAACCGGTAATAATTGTTTCACGAATATGTGTTAGTTGTTCGAGTGTTATAAAGTCGTCTAGTACTTTAATTTTATCGTCTAGATCCATTATTATCTACTCCTAACATGAGCTATATGTTCTACAGGACCGTTTGAAACAAAATCCATTCCTCCCTTACTTCCATAATAAACTTTAGAGCGAGGATTATACGTTAATTTAATTTCAACAGCTTGATTTAGTACTATACTTAAAAATTTTTTGTCTTTAAAGTTATGTACTTCTCCTGTAACTGTTTGGCCAGTTTCTTCATTTGTAACTTCACAATGTGTATCGAAACTTGACTCACCAATTTGGTTCATATTAAATATTCCTTTTTAGGTTATAATTCATATTCAAAGTTTTGTGTTGTTGTATTAATATCTTTTAACTTCGCACCGTTGCGTATATGAAAGTGCGTTGCTATTGGGGTAAGGGGTGAAAGGGTTACTAGTGTTTTAATTTGATTATTAGTTTTAACAAACTCTCTAAGCTTCTCGATTATTTCTTTGCCGGCACCTCTTTTACGTGACCATACTGTGTAGGCAACAACGGTATTAACATTATCTTGAAGATTAGCATTTTGGCTCATTAAGTCTAACTCTTTAACACTATGTGGAATATCATTTGTATATGCTATACAAATAATACCTTCAATTTTATCTTCGTATTTTAAACCATATATCTTACGTCCGTAACTTGTACGCCATTCAACATCTAGTTCGGGGCGAACAGGATCTTCACTAGCATCAATATGGTCTAATTCAACTAGTTCTGTACCTTTAACCCACTTAAAGAACTTGTTAACATTATCTTTAAATGTTTGCATAAAATTTACGACATTGCATCACGTTTAGCTTGTTCTTTCGCGACACGTTTAATGCCACGTTTTTTTGCAAGCCTTCGTTTCTCGCTTGGTTTTACGTAATGTTGGCGTTCACGTAGTTCTGTCATAAGACCATCTTTCTTTAGCTTATTCTTTAGAACACGTAATGCTTTTTCAACATTACCATTTCTTACGATTACTTCCATATTCCTCCTAGTTTAATGTATTGTTTGAAATTTATCATTGTCTTCCCAATCGACTCCAAAAAACGCTTCGCATATATCTTGTATCGCAATTGGGACTTCCTCTTCTTCTTTGCCTTTTGGAATATATAATCCTTTAAGGTCTCCACTTGCAGTAATAATAAGGCCCCAGTCGTCATCTTCAAGGGCAGTATCCATTGTAATATAGTCGGGTTCTTTCCACTTTGCATTTTCAGACATTTTTCAGCTCCTGTGCCAGTAGTCATTTTTCTTTGTATATCGTCGAACTTCATGTTATTACTTTTATTTATTATCAACTTTAAATCTTACATAATTTAATTGTGTTTCTGGTAATTTTGTAATAAAGTTATTACCGCATCTTTTAACTTTGCCTTGAATTTTAAATGTTGTTCCTTCTTTTGGTACTACTTGCGTTTGATCAATATTTTTAAAAAAACTTACAAGGTTACTTTCTATATATCCGTTGAAAACATTACAACTGTATTTTTCGATAAATCTTGTTTCGTTAAGAGTAAACATACCTTGTATAGTTTCGCCTACTGTTCCAATATGTTTGCTTTCACCGAAACTAGTTTTTAATTCTTTTTTAAGAGTTTTCTTTTTAGAGCCTTCAAAATATACTTTAGGAACTACAGCGACAACCCCGTAAGTATTAATGCCTACTTTCTCACTTGAAATATAATGCATTACTGATTGCATAAAATCTGATAATGTATCTGCAATAACATTTAAAGCATTATCTTTTTGTAACCAGTCTATTGCCTCTTTTGCTGTTTCTCTATCTGCCTTTGTAACTTTAAACAGTTTAAAGTCTTCTGGTAAAAATTGATCTGGATGTAATCTGTAATTCATTAATTCTTTATTAGCAAACTTAGTCAAGTTATCACTAAAACGTCTAGTTTCCCTGCAATAACTATCATTAATTCGATGTGCGGCAAATGATACCGCTAAAACATCAAGTATTGGTAGTTCTGTTGTAGTTGTTTTCATGTTTGCCTCACTATTGCCTAATTGTTATTATAATAATAACATCGTTAATTCTAAATGTCAACCGAAAACTTAAATAATTTGGTCAGCTATCTTAAGATCTATTAAGTTTTTGGCTGTAAAGTATTGATCACTTGGTGTATTCAATTTTTTACGTACTTCAGTTAATGGCATTCCTGTTGCTTCACGTAACATATTTAAACACCTTAATTCACAGTTATTATTCTCTTTCATTTGAGCTTTCATATCATGCATTTTGGCATCAAGGGCATCTGAATGTTGATGGTTCATAATACCAGTATTCTTACCAATATATCTTTCTCCATGTTCGCCCATAGCAAATATTAAAAAGCCTGCACTCATTATAGCACCAATTCCAACAGTACCAATTGGATGATAACTGTTACGCATAGTATCAATAAGAGCAAACGCTTCATACAAATCTCCACCAGTTGAGTTTATGTAAAGTTTTAATTTACGTTTTGGCTTCTTCTGTAAATTTGATGACAAAATCCATTTAATAGCTGGTGCCACAGTTTCTTCGTTAATTTCACCACATAAGTAATGAATATCATTATCGTATAGATTTGCGTCTATTCTATCCTGTACTGTATATTGTTCGTATTTTTTTGTAGCCATGTTACGTGTATTTAGTGGTTTTATTGATCCCATGTCCAGCGACGCTTTCCTAGTTTATTTTCCTCGGCCCAGCGTATAAAAAGTCCTAATTCTCGACCATGAGCTTCAATTTCCCACGGTTGATCATAGTAATCCATGCTATTTCGGTGATAATCAGCACCTAACCAAGAAACTTTCTCAGCTATCATTAGATCCCGCATTTCACCTCTAGCAAATTGCTTGACATGTACCATTTCATGGGCTACACTTTCTAAAATTCTACGTAATCTTACACTAGTATCAATTTCTATAGTAAAATCACGAGGCTTGTAACTATCATCTTCCCATATAACAGTACCTAAATTATTTTGTTCTGTATGTAAGGTATTTCGAAGAATAATCTTTACACTAATGTTGTCTGCTAGATTTTTGTGCATTAATTTTCCAGCACAAAAATAAGCCAGTGATTTACTGTATTTTTTTTGGTTTTTGGTGCCGCCGCTAACAGTAACTTTCATAATTAGACCTCGTATATGTTATTGTATTATTATAACATCTTTAAGTCACATGTCAATGGCTTTTAGTTTCAAATAAATCTAATAAAATCAACAGTTTAATAGTGCGGTTTACCAAAAACAGATAAGTACAGTATGAGGGACGTTTACCAAGCGGCATTTTACCGTGTAATAAAAGAAACTCAGGAGTATAATGGTGTATGCTTACCAGAAGAAATTGAAGCATATATTGTTATGCTTTTGGCACATCATGTTGACCATGTCGATTTTTTACCTAAAAAATCCTTTGCCGAATCTTACCTCACAATAAAATCTAGTCGCACCGCTAAAGAACTAGGTGATACGTGCCTTTTTGTTACAGGGGTATTTCCCGAATTTGGTAATACTGAATATTATATAGAAATTGGTAGATCTAGTTATAGTCAAATGACAACGGGCTTGAATAATGAATTGTTTGGTTCGTTAAGCACTCATTTTGTATTTTTAAAAGACTTTATTGGATTATCAACAACAAAGCCTGAACTTCCTAAAAGTCATCTTTTTTCGTAGGGTTGTTTATCCTCAGCAACTTGTCTACACATTGACTGAATGTCTGCAATTAAAATATCAATTTCCTGATCCCTTTCAGGCGTCTTTGGGTTATCATATTTTAACTTGCGGCATTGCTCACTTTTCTTATGTATTACGTTGATTAGATCACATACTTCACTAATTTTATGTAACATACTTACTCCTAGATAAATTTATCTATTTTTTAACAATAGTTTACTATCATACTTAGTATATGTCAAGAACTTTATTCGGTTAAATAGAGTGACGGAGAACATAAGTTGGAAATATTTCTTTTATTAATGATTAAACATGCCATAGTTGATTTGGGTATGCAACCTTTTGGTATAGGAAATATCAAACTTCGTTATTTTGGATGGAAAGCACACCAACAACATTATATACCGCATGGTGTTTTAACTATGCTTATACTTGCGTTATATGGGCCCTTAGAGCTCGCTGTAGCACTTGGCTTTCTTGATTACATACTACATTGGCATACAGATTATTCTAAGAGCCATATACGAGAATATTTTGGTTGGGTAGCTAGTGACCGTAAGTATTGGTTATTAAATATGGTTGACCAAATGTTTCATTATTTAGGATATTATATTATTGTTATTCTTGCAGGTATTTAATGATTGATTATAAATTTTTTGAAATTAATAAATCTGGATTTGAAAATGTATTTGGATATGTAAATTGCAACCTTCTCTCAGGAATACTCCCACAAGAAAAATTTCTTAAGACTACTAAAGAAGCAAAGAAATATAACGGCACCCTTTTTATAATAGATTGTAATATAGAAAATTCTATTTTACCAGAAAGAGTTATAAATTATAGAAAAAATAAAAAACTTGCAACAAAGGTTATTGTAGACATATCATATGAAAATGGTATAGAAGAAAAGAAATATTTTAAAAAAGTAGCTGACATAAAACAACATGGTATAAAGTCTGAAGATATTTTAACTGTGATGAATAAAAGCGGAATGCGAGATTTTGAAAGTATAATTTTTATTGATTTCTTTGCAATTTCGGCAGTAATAAGACATCTTACATTCCTTACCCCTGTAAGTAACAAACTATTATCAGAAAGAACTAATAGATGCAATCTTCTTTTAGGAAAAGTTAATAAGCCTTCAAGACGTAAAATAGTAGAAGCGTTCTTTAAGAGTAAGTTAAAAGATACGACATTGTATAGTTTTCTTGGAACATTTGAAACTGATAATCCGCAGTTAAGAAAGTTTGTTAAAAAGAATCAAGGTCCTATAGACAATGTAAAAACATTTGATTTAAAATCAGGAATATCAAGTCAAGGTTGGAGTAACTCTACTAAGGCATATGACGAGTCGACTGTAAGTTTTATTTGTGAAACACACGAAACTGATAACTCTGTATTCTTTACAGAAAAAATATACAGACCAATTCTAAATAAATCACCATTTGTTATAAGAGCATCTTTTCCTGCATTAGCACATCTTCGTGCAAACGGCTTTAAAACGTTTGATGACTTTATAGATGAAGGGTACGATTCAAATTGGGATATTACAGATGAATATTCAAATATGCTTGTATCAACAGCAGAAAAGTTATTAAGTAAAGTGCCAAAGCATTATAATAAAATGCAAGAGATAGTTGATTATAATTATGAAGTACTTGTTAAGTTTGCTTTTAGTGAATTAAAACGATTAGAGAAACGTTTAGAAAAGTTAGTTTAAATATTTGCTAGGCAACGCCAATTTGTGGAGATTTAGTTGATTGTTTATCTTTAAAGTCAATACCGCCTGATATAACTAATCCGTTTTTTTGAGCTGTTTTTATATCTTCGGGATTGTTCATTACAAGGAATGTGCCAGTTAGTGGATTAATAACTAAGATACAATCTAACATCTCTGCTTTGTAAAGTAAAAATAATAGTTTAGTATATGCATGTTGAAATGCTTCGAATAAGAAATGCCCTTTTTTACTAACAGCACTTGCCATACCTACTTTAATTTCTTTTACGTATTCTTTATTGCTCATATAGTTTTCCATCGGAAGATTAACAGCATCAATTAGAAACTGAATAGCTTTTGTTCTATTCCATTTTGATGTTTCTTTTTTGCCTTTGGCTTCTACCTTTGGCTCTATTAACTGATCGACAAAACTATTAAGAATACCAAACCCTTTAGTAGTAAAATTAATCTGACCTTCCGGCATTTGGTGTTGTACCTTTGGCCCGAAGTACTTTCTCAACACTTCTGTATAAGCGTTAGTCATATCGCCTTTTTTTGCCAGTTCAATATTTAATCTTGCACCACTGTTTGCTTTTTTACTAGCTTTAACTTCTACCTGTTTTTTTGCTCCTGTTTCAATGTCGCCTTTTTTACCTTTTTTAACAGGATCGGCTAACATAAGTAATCCTAATTCTCCAGGACCCCATGCACCAGCGCCTGACTTATCAATTGTTTTAACTAGCAGGTTATCAAATTTTTCATAAATGTCTATGTATTGTTTTCCCTTTTCTGATGAAGTAAACTCTGCCGTAACAGTACCTTTTGGTTTGCTAATCATATTATCAAAGTTAATAAATGGATCTGTTATACATAGACTTAAGAATTCATCAATACGCTTTAATTCTTTTTCTGCGTCTTTAACCTGTATTTCACGTCCTGCTTTTTCCATAAGTCCATTAACCATATCAGCTATAGAGTCTCTAACTAACACACCTGTCTTAGATAATATAGCTCGTTTTTTTGCCATTTCATTATAATAATCCATTGCTTCTGTATCGTCGTTGTCAGGTTTAGGAACTATAGGAGCAAATCCAGGTCCGCCTTTGGTAATCTTATTTGCTAAAGCCGTATATTTTCCTTCGATTCCTAATTTAATTTTATTAAGTTCTTCATGTGTTATTTGTCCACCATCCCCCATATAAAGGCCACCATTTTACTGAATGCCTTCAATACTTTTGGGTCTTTTGAAAGATCAAAACCGGCTTCTTTTGCTGTGGCTAATAGGTACTCAACATTCTGTGCTTTTTCATTAATAGCACTTTCTATCCCTTCCTGTGTCGCTAGATCTACAGGGCGGTCAGTTATTTTTTCTATTTTTCGTTTAAGCCATTCTGCAACTGTATCAAGTCCGTTTGCAATGGCTTGTTGAGTTTTAAGCGGAGCCTTGCTGGCTTTGTCTTGAATAATATCTATGTATTCTTCAGCATTTTGAGGTGCTGGCGTTGGAGACGTTGGCTCCGATATTTCAGTAGTTAAAGTCTGTTTAAATTCATAAAATCGCATAGTACTATTATTTATACTATTTTAGGGAACAGCATATCTGTACAAAACTTTTGTACGTCAGCTTCGTTAAGTCCTAAACTAGTCATTACCCGTGGTGTATGTGGATTTTGTTGCTGATTATGACAATAATAATTTTGTGATGCTATTGTAAGCTCACGATCGCCTTGACCTGTATATTCACCTATACTTTCAAAGTAAACTTTTAGGTTATTTACTGCTAGATCTATTATAGCTGTAGCTTCTTCATCTGTTTTAACATTACCGGCGGCAATAAAACTATCTGTAAAAATGTTTGTTGCCCATTCAGGTAATTCACGTTTTTTGCTTGGAATAAAGTCTTTAACTTCGTGTCCGAACCATTCAACTAGCGGATGAGTTTCTCCACCAGATGAAGCTGAAAAATCATGAAAAGCACCAGTCATTTTGTTCTGACCTGATATAACATCAAATCCGTATATAGGACCATCGTTTTGTAACATAGGAAAACAACATACATGCATCATCCAAAGACCTTTTGACTCACGTGCATCTACTACATCAATATGGGCTCTACGTACATTATCATTAGCCCAGACTCTATTAATCCAACCTCCATCAGGTTGATTAAAATGATCCATGCCTGGCTCATATACTTCTTTGCACTCGCTGTCAAAAATATTAATAATATCTTCTTGGCTTTGTATTAACTTTTCCCACAATACACTCATGTTATAAAATATCCTCTTATTACTTCATCCATATAAAAATATAGATGTGTTGTTATACTAACCATTATTAGTAAAATTACTATTGTTAAAACGTGCCACTTCTTCATATCTGCTCCTTATCTATTACTCCATTCACGATTAGTTAGTCCAGGCGACGATGCTTTGAACTCATCGTTTTTTATGTCACGGATACATTCTTTAGCTTTAGCCGAGTCTAATGTTACCGTTGCCGGCATTATTCCACTACCATAAGTCCATAACTTCCAATTGTATTCATGATACATACCACCATCTCTAGGATAGTATTGTTCAAAGTGTGTATGGGTAGGCATATTTTTAAATCCAGAAACTGCTTGAAATAACGTGTCTGTACAATCAAATTCGTTTTTAACCTTATCCCAGAATGGACCAGACCGTTGGTTATTAAAATAATGTAAGCCTATAAAATCAAAAGTATTCTCATATAAGAAACTAAGACGTTTATTAAATGAATCTCTGTCTTCTTTAGTATAAAAGCCTTGAGATATCTGATCAATACATTCTATACTTGCAGTCATTAAAGCTAATCCAGATGACTCTAACGGTTCAACAAACCCACTTGATAGTCCAACACTAACACAATTACCTCTCCAGTTGTTAGCATTGTACTCAGGGTCGTAATTTATATGATTAAATTCACCTGTTCTTAATCTATCTTCTCCCCAATAGTCTATAAAGAATTTTTCTGCTTCTTCTTTTGTTGTAACATTCCTATTATAACACAATCCACTGCCTATTCTTTCTTTAATAGGAGTTTTCCATATCCAGCCTAAGTCACAAGCTTCAGCATCTACGTATGGATGTTGTGGTTCGTCGTCTGACTTATAATTAATTTGACTTGCAACCGCGGCATTTGTAAATACTTGCGTATCGTAATTTTTCCAATCACTTCCTTCTAATGTATTTGATAGTACTTTTCTAAATCCAGTACAATCAATAAAAAAATCAGCTTTAATAAGACTGCCATCATCTAATACTAAATGATTAATATTTCCGTCTTTAGTTTCAACATCAGTAATGTTTTGTTTAATATGCTTTAATTTAGGGTATGTTTTATTACAATATTTACTTAGGAAGTTTGCTAATTTTACTGCATCTAAGTTATAACCTACACCAAGGTCTTTACCAGATGCTGTAGTTGTACTAGGTATTTTTTGTTGATCAATACACATTTCGTACCAAGTAGAACATTCACGATAAAACTCTGTGACAGGAACTCCACCTTCAATAGCAAGATCAATTAAATCATAATGATGTTCGTTGGGTTTTGTCAGAGGGACTAAAAAAGGTGACCAAATATCAAGACTGTTTCCGTACCAGTTAGTAAATTTTGTACCTAATTTAACTGTAGCATCACATTCTTTAGACCATGTGTCTACAGGTATATTACATGCATTGTTTAAGAAGAGATCAAATCCTAATAGTGTTGCTTCGCCTACACCAATAATTGGAACATTAGGACTTTCAACTACTGTAATATCGAAGTCTGGACATGCGAATAGAGTTCTTGCGGCAGTTAACCATCCTGATGATCCTCCACCTGCAATACATATTGATTTAACTTTTTGTTCTAACATATGAGAGCATTTCTTTAAAAGTTTGAGCGGCAAATCCAAAACAAATTTTCGATTCTTCGGCCATATCATCTGTTAGCCGTTCACGTATTTTTGCTTTTAATGTATCAGGATCTTTAAATTTATATAATCTACCTTCTCCAGGTATAAATCCTGATATCATCCGCCCTCCACTTAAATCACCCATATGACGTGTATAGATATGTGCAAACAATTTTGTTTCATCGTCGGCAATGTTTGTAATATGATCTGTATACCGTTTAGTGACATCTAATAATGGTGCCGCTTCTTGATGTGTCCAAAGCTCTTTAAAATCTTCGTGGATTGCATGAGCTCTTCGAATGTCTGGTAAATCGTTTAATAAGCCCTTGGCCATTGCAAATGATTCAAGAACATTATACATAGGATGTTGATTAGCTAAAAATATCGCATACGTATCATCATGAATTTTACCCGACATTAAAACTTCTACAAATTCTTGCCGTTCTGCATTTTGGTGTACTTCTTTCGTTAAATCACGTAAACTCATTCCTTCTCCACTTTAATTTGTAAGGGGAAGCCGTGCGAGCGACTCAAATTAGTTGCTTCAACACCTTTTTGTTCTGCAATCTCGAATGTGTATAATCCAACTACTGCCGAACCTTCCTCATGTATTTTTACAGTTATATCTCTGGCCGTAGTATCTGAATGTTTAAAAATTGTTACGAGTACATCTATAACAAATTCCATAGGTGTGGCATTATCGTTAAGGAAAATTACTTTATAGAGTGTAGGCTCATCAATTTTCTGTGTAATTTTTTCATCAATTGCTACGTCGTCCATAACATTACTTATCATCGGTAATCTCCTTAAGGTGTTTTAGTGACGGTCTTATGGTTTATCTACTTCTTCAAATTCTGCATCAACGATATCTTCTTTTTTATCTTCTGATTTAGAATCTTCAGATTTAGTTTCTTCCTGTTGACTCTTATATATAGCTTCTCCAAGTTTCATAGATGCTTCACTTAGACTTTGGGTTTTTGCTTTAATCACTTCAGCATCAGTACCTTTAAGTGCTTCTTTTAAATCATTAATTGCTGTTCCGATAGCAGTTTTATCTTCATCTGATATCTTATCGCTATGTTCTTCTAATGATTTTTCGGTAGCAAAAACAAGTCCGTCAGCACTATTTCTAGCATCAACTTCTTCACGTTTCTTTGTATCTGCTTCTTTATTGGCTTCTGCATCTTTTACCATGCTTTCAATTTCGGAATCGCTTAGTCCGCCTGATGCTTGGATTTGGATTGATTGTTCCTTACCTGTTCCTTTGTCTTTTGCAGAAACATTTACTATTCCATTTGCATCAATATCAAATGTTACTTCGATTTGAGGTACACCTCTTGGTGCTGGTGGAATATCGTTCAAGTCAAAATTTCCTAATAGCTTATTATCTGCGGCCATTTGTCGTTCACCTTGTGTAACTTTAATAGTAACAGATGGTTGATTATTTTCAGCAGTTGAAAACGTTTGACTTTTCTTTGTAGGAATTGTTGTATTCTTTTCTATAAGTGGTGTAGTTACACCGCCTAGTGTTTCAATACCTAGTGATAACGGTGTTACATCTAATAGTAGAACATCTGTTACATCGCCTTGAAGTACTCCGCCTTGAATAGCGGCTCCTATAGCAACTACTTCGTCTGGATTAACACTTTTATTTGGTGCTTTGCCAAAAAACTTTTCAACAACTTCAAGTACTTTAGGCATTCTTGTCATTCCACCAACCATAACTACTTCATTAATTTGATTAGCTTTGTATCCAGAATCTTTAAGAGCTGTTCTACATGGTTCAAGTGTACGTTGAATTAGTTTTTCAACCATTGCTTCGTAATTAGCTCGTGTAATTTTTACGTTTAAGTGCTTAGGCCCACTAGCATCAGCAGTAATAAACGGTAAATTAACTTCTGTAGCTACAGTTGACGAAAGTTCAATTTTAGCTTTCTCTGCCGCTTCTTTTAGGCGTTGCATTACTAGTTTATCTTGTAGTAGTTCAATACCTGATTCTTTTTTAAATTCACTCGCAATATAATCAATTAATGCTTTATCAAAGTCTTCACCACCTAAGGCAGTATCGCCATTAGTTGCTTTAACTTCAAATACTCCATCTCCAATTTCTAGGATTGATACATCAAATGTACCGCCACCTAAATCATATACTGCAATTACGCCTGATTCTTTTTTATCTAATCCATAAGCAAGTGCGGCCGCTGTTGGCTCGTTAACAATACGTTCAACTTCAAGCCCTGCAATTTTACCTGCATCTTTAGTTGCTTGTCTTTGTGAATCATTAAAATATGCTGGAACTGTAATTACTGCTTTTGTAACTGGTGATCCTGTATATTTTTCTGCTGTTTCTTTCATTTTTTGCAATGTAAAAGCAGAAATCTGTGATGGTGAATATTCTTTATCTTTTAACTTAACCCATGCATCGCCATTCTTAGCTTTAACAATTTTATATGGTGAATTTTTAATATCTTCTTTAAGACTTGGATCATTAAATTTTCTACCCATTAAACGTTTAATTGCAAAAACAGTATTTTCTGGATTTGATACTGCTTGTCTTTTTGCGGCTGAACCAACAAGTTGTCCTTCGTCAGTTACTCCTACAATTGAAGGTGTTGTTCTTGTACCTTCTTCGTTCTCTACGACTTTACCTTCACTACCTTGCATAAGTGCTATACATGAATTGGTCGTGCCTAAGTCGATTCCAATAATTTTACTCATAGTTCTTTTCTCCCGTTATTAAAACTGGGTGCGAACTAAATTCTAATCCGCACCCAATATTTTATTTTATTGTAATTGTTCTTGGTTTTTTGTTTTCTGGAATTATACGTTCTAATGTTACACGTAAAAGTCCATCCTTTAATTCAGCGCCTTTAATTTCTACATCATCAGCAATCGTAAAGGACTTTGAAAAGAACCTTTTAGAAATACCTTTGTGTAGAACACCGCCATTAATATCTTCTTGATCAGTCTTAGCTTGAGCATTAGTATTAGATTTAACTGTTAGCATACCATCTTCGTATGCAACATCAATATCCTTTTTACTAAAGCCAGCCAAAGCTAATTCAAGATCGTAGGTGTAATCACCTGTCTTTACAATATTGTATGGTGGATAGTTGGCGTTACCATTAAAGAAATGATCGTCTCCCATCATTTTTTCAAAATGATCGAATACGTTATCAAAACCAATTGTAACGGGTCTTAGTTGATTAAAGAGTGATAGGGGTGTTAATTGTCTAGTCATAGCTTTTTCTCCTTTTATTAAGCAAGTTAAATGTAAAAGTCCCTCTATCGGCAACTCTTACAACGTATGTATTTATCATCTTAGTATATAATATAAGCACTTTTAGGCTAAAATGCAAGTATAAATCTAACCATTATACATTAAATGGCGTAAAAACATTGTTTACTTGTTGATTTACTCTTACAAACGTAGTACATTTACACATATCTTTAATACGTCTTGCTCCAATATATGTACAAGTACTACGAACTCCGCCTAGTATTTCTATTAGGGTATCGTTAACAGGACCTTTATGGGGAATACTTACAACTTTGCCTTCAGCACCACGATATCCATCTTTTCTTGATCCATGAATTCGCATAGCCGCATCTGAACTCATTCCGTAAAATTCTACTTTGCCGTCTACAATTTCACCTTCTGATTCATCATGACCTGCTAACATTCCACCTAACATTACAAAGTGTGCTCCAGCACCAAATGCCTTAGATACGTCACCTGGGTGTACGCATCCACCATCAGCAATTACGTGTCCACCAATACCATTGGCCGCATCAGCACATTCAATAATTCCAGATAACTGTGGAACACCAACACCTGTTTGTAATCGTGTAGTGCATACTGATCCTGGACCAATTCCACACTTAATAACATCTGCACCACGTAATAGTAATTCTTCTGTCATTTCACCAGTAATAACATTACCAGCAATTATAGTTTTGTCAGGATATTCGTCACGTAGTCTTGCAACAAAGTCTCCGTAATTTTCATGATATCCATTTGCAACATCTACACAAATAAAAGGTATATCAGGATACTTAGATAATACTGTTTTCATTGTTAGATAGTCAGGTGCTTCTGGATCCCATATAACACCTGTACCGGTACAAACACTTAGGTATTTCATTTTTACACCGTTACCGATTGCTTTTTCCCAGTCATCAATATTATAATGTTTACGAAGTACTGTAATCATTTGGTGCTCTTGTAGTACTTTTGCCATTTCAAATGTACCTACACCATCCATGTTTGACGACATAATAGGAATACCAGACCATTCTTTACCGCTGTTTAAAAATTTAAACGATCTTTGTAACTCCACGTCTCTTCGACTTGTTAGTGTACTTCTTTTTGGTTTAAATAAAACATCACTATAGTCTAGTTTAATGTCCTGATCAATTCTCATTGTTTAACTCCGTAATTAAATGATACTACAAGACGATTTTTATCGCTATTGTTCATTGTTGTTGCATGTTTAATCCAGCTTGGAAAGATTAGCATTAATCCTGCTTGAGGTTTATATGTTGCTAATTTTGTTGTAATATTATTGTATAGATCTAATGTAGGCAAGTAGTAACTTGATTCATCATCTCTAAAAAACTGTACGTCACCCATATTATCTTCTGGTATATTAACAAAAAATAGTCCACTTAATAGTGAGCCAGGATTATTATGTTGCGTATTATATGTTCCTGGTCCGCCATCATGAAGACGAAATTCTTTTAACGCAACTGCTGGGAATCCTATACTTTTGCATACATGATCTACAGCTTTATCAAGTTCTGATTGGAAAGCTCCCATCATTAGTTTTTTGTCAAGCTCTAAGTCGTCAAAATTAGACATAGCTTCACTGCACCATTCATTAGAGTTATCATCTCCTTTTAAATTAGACGCAGTTACTTTTAAGAAGTCTAAATTTATATCTTCATTTATTCCTGCAAAGATTATACTAGGAAACCATAGATCAGCTTTTAGTTCCATTTACCAGCCTACCTTTTCTTGACGAGCTTTTATCATTTTTTCATATCTTGCTTTGCCGACCGCTTTAGCTTTTGCACGTTTTTCACTAGGCTTAGTATAAAATTGTCTTTCTTTTAATTCATTCATTAAGCCATCTTCTATAATTTTCTTTTTGAGTTTCCTAAGAGCACCTTCTACGTTTCCGTTTTTAACAAAGACTTCTAAACCTTTGCCTTGTGGATAGCTATTGTTGTTCTTTCGCAAAATAATTTACTCCTTCAGCAATTTGCTTAATGTCAAACACTCTATTACTGTTTAATATATTATAAGCTCTAAGTGGGTGTGATGTCAAGTAGTATGTTTTATCAAAAGATAAAATATGTCCTACTAACCATTCTAGATTTTTAATATTATCAATATCGAGAATAACATAATCTACTATGTGTACAATGTCGAGCAACCAATCTACATCTGTATCGCCATATCCTGATTCAGGATATTCTTCGTAAAGGTATAAGTTTACTGGCCGCTTAACTTTCTTTATTACTTCATTAAATTGTTCTTTAGTAATAACGCTAGGGTTAATTAAAAGAAAACTTAATTCGGATGAATGTACTTTATCTGGTGATGTAATTAGCTTAATAGTTGGGTTTGCCATATCGTAATTACTTATTAGAATTTATTTTGTTCCAAACAGAATCTTGGTTCTGTTCAGAATTTTGAATGTATTGTTGATTTGGTTCAATTACTTCTGTGTATCTTCCGGTAATTCCCGTGTCGTCTGCTTTGTTTGTTTGTTGCTCACCTTTGTGTAGTAGTTTGTGCTTTCGAACTTTTTTTTTTGATCTTCTTCTTCCGCCGCCTTGTTTGCATTGTCAATAAAGTCGTTCCATTTATCTACACTATCAACTTCTTCCATTGCTTCGTCTAATTCAGTAGTAATTGGTTCTAACTCGTCTTGCATTGTTTCTGATTCTGTTTTTACTTGCTTCATACTTTGGTAATCTCCTTCCCAAGGAAAGTCTTCAATCTTACCATTAAGATATGCAATCTTTTGTGTTTTAATTGTATCTTTGGGATGGTCTTCTTTCCATCGTGCTTTAGCTTTCTTCCAATCTTCATCATTAGCATCTAGTTTTCTGATCTCTGATTTTGATAGCTTAGGTTGAAATACTGGCTCAGGTTCAGTTAATGGTAATTCTAGTTGTGTTTCTTCTTCATTAATTTTTTCTAGTGCTTCTTCGACTTCTTCTTTAGAAATGTTATGCTCATCAGTTTCTTCAGTTGTTGGTTCCATATCATATGCTACTTCATCTTCGTCAAATGAGTCTTGTTTTTCAGAAAAATCAAATTCCATTTGTCTAGGATCTACATAATTTTCTTCTTCTGGTTCGTCCAATGGTAATTCTAGTTGTTCAGGTTCATGACTTAAATTTTTAGGAAGCTCAAGGTATTCTTTCTCTTCTTTATCATCAGTTATTGGTGTATCGTACATCCAATCCTGGTCTGAGATCTGTGGAAAGGAATTAGAATCGTCCTTTGGGTCGTCATCTGGATCTGGACCTTCATCATCGGGTCCTTCGTCATTAGGATCGTCATCCTTAGGATCTGGACTTAGAAGAAGTTTTTCTTTTCTAAATTGGAATGTATATTGACTTGCTATTAGTAATAGTACTGCTAATGGATCGAATACAAATATTATAACAATAATAACCCAACGAACAGCTCTTTCTAATAAATCTGCATCAGATTCTTGTCCGTAAATAAATTCAGCAATATATTTAATAGGTCCTACGTCTGCTTCTAATTGTCTAAATTGTTTTTCAAAAACTGCTTTTTCTTCTCTAGCATTATCTACTTTAACTTGCTCTTTGTCTATAAATGCTTCTAAGTCTGTTATACGTCCGTCAATGTCTTCTGTTTTTGCGTTAGCTTGACTACGAAGTTTTTGGATACGATCATTAATAGATTTAATCTCTTCTGCATAACGAGAATCAATCGCTATTAATGTTTCATTTAATCTTTTATTAATATTTCGAATTTCACGTTGGGCTGAACTGGCAACAGATAATTCATTTGCTTTAGCTTCTTCTACTGCTTTATCATACTGATCGCCGCCACCAAATGTTGAATCTTCTAGTCTATCTTTTGCGGCCTTAATATCTTGGAATTTACGTAATTGAGCTTGTTTTAGTCTTTCATTTTGGAGTTCAATTTCTGTTGCTGTAACTTTTTTAGCTGAGTCCTTTTCTTCATTAATTCTTTTATATAGTTTATCTAATTCTGCTTGTTCTTTTTCAATTAACGTATCTACCCGAATATCTTCGCCTTTCATTAAGCGATCAATTTCGTCAGTCCAGCGAGTTACTTTTGCTTGTGAACGTATTAGTTTATCGTTGATTGTTTCAATTTGAGCTGTTTGCTCTATGCTCATGCTTGTTTGTTCAATATGGGCTTTGGATAGATAACCAAAGATACCCATTGAAGTAATGAACATTAAAATAACTACGGCAATAGCAAGATAAGTTTTTAACCACCAAACTGCTTGATCCCAATAACGATGAAGCCAAACAGCAGTAACTAGTTTACCAACTTCTAATGATACACCCATGATAATAATGGGTACGACAGCCGCCGCAAAAATTGCCGCCAATCCGGCGACACTATAGTAAATTGCTACTGCACTAATCGTTAATGCAGACAAGAATGTTAGAATTGCTAAAAACATTTGTTCTCCCTATACTACTAGGGAGACCACTCTCCCCAATACTATATTTATCTGTGGGATTAAACGTAATAATATGGTTAGATTACTGTTTAATAAACCGCCAGCCTCTATGTCCTGTTTCTTTACACGCTGTTTCCTTAAAATCACGCATTTTACCCTTGTATTGTAGTCTAGATAGTACAGTTCTACAATATCCACTCCCCATTGGAAATGTTGACATAACTGTTATTGTACCAGTTGTTCCTGTGTTGTTATTATACCAATTAGATGATTCACCGTTGTCAATATTATCTAAGGCAAAGTAGATAGCTTGTTCTTGTTGCTGTCTATCTTCATCAGGTAGTCTGTACCATTGCCATTTAGTAAAATTGGCTATAAGACCTACATAGCTATCAGCTGGTTGATATGTTGATTGTACACTAGAAACTGTACTTGTACTAGTATCGTACGTTCTTTTAGAACCACCGCTTGTACAAGCAGTCAAACTAGTTATGATAAGGAGACTGCACAATATACCATCGCGAAGTTTCATAGTCTTTTCCTTTCATTAAACAGGCGTATCCTATCCGATCAACACTTCGTCCACCCAATTGTGAAGTATATATAAACGATCGACATTGTTTTCCTACACCCATTTTAGGTGGTAGAAGTTTTTTAACTGCATTATCAGTACATTTAGTTACTTGCACTGAATCCAACTTGCCGTTCTTTTCAACTATAACTTTATCGTTTTCACAATATTGGTGACCAGCTTCTTCTAGTGTAAGTTTTTTAGTAGAGCTACACGCATTTACTAAAATACATACCGTACTGATGAGTAGTAATTTATAAAATGGGTTGTCCATTATAAACTCCAATTAAAGTTAGAATTATATTATGAAATAGATAAGAGTCTAACATTAGTCTATGCTTTTAGCTGACTTGTTAATACTATTAGTATCTATTTTGGTACTCTTAGCCTTAGCTTCAGTTACCAACGAATCAATAATACTCTTCTCAACTTTAACCATTACAAAATAATGATATACACCATTTCTTTTATATAAGTAGCCGTCGTTTTGAGAGTAGTGTCTTACTGCGGTATCGGTAATTTTGTTAACGATAAGCATCTGACTTTGAGTTGAACTTGTTAGTGATTCCTCACTACCAGCATCGTTATACTCAATAGTAGTTCGCTTGTTAACTTCACCGTTAATTCGATCAGCAATTTTGGTTTTTGCTATTTGTGTAGCTTTATCATAAGCCGCTTCTTTAAAGCCACTTACTGATCCACCACAAGCATAGTAGTAATCTTTACTCCACCAAAAATAACCTTCTGATCCGGTGTCTTTACAGTTCATGTACCAATTTGGTACAACATCGTTTTCACGTTCTACAACGTGTGTTACTGTACTACAGGCAGAAATGGTTAATGCTAATGCACCACACATTAATGCTGTTTTTAGATTGCCTTTCATTTTAGCCTCCATAAGGTAGTTTTCATTATGTAAACATTATAACAAACATTTTTCCAAAGGTCAAGCATAAAATAAAAAAAGGTTTACCAAAATATTGGATATTGGTATGGTTGTCATAACTTTCATCATGTAAGTATAATACACTATACTTAGATAGAAGTCAACCTTCGTTTCGCCAATTTCAAACAACTAAATTTTTCAAGTATTTTAATAACAATAAAGGTAGGATCAATTTCAAATGCTTTAACTCTGTTATTAGCACGTTTTGGATCTGCATGATGATTATTATGCCAACCTTCGCCATAACTTAATATTGCACTCCACCAACAGTTTGTAGATCTATCAAAATCTAATTTAAAGTTTTTATATCCAAATATATGACAAGCACTATTAACAAACCAAGTAGAATGGTAAACTAATACTAAGCGAACAAATATTCCCCATACTACCCAAGATACTCCACCAAGTAGATAAAAAAGAATTGCCAATCCGATTTGTAATGATATAAATTGTTTTTCTAAAAATTGATAATAACGGTTACCACTTATGTCTCTAGCAAATTTAGTTATTCTCGCAGGATGATCAAATTTATGTTGAGTATAGCACATCCACCCTATGTGTGACCACCAAAAGCCTTCACTAGCATTATGTGGATCCATTAAAGTATCTGATCCTCCATGATGCATTCTATGATGAGCTACCCACTTAATTGGACCATTTTGACAAGCCAATGTTCCAATAGTTATAATAATATAATCTAACCATTTTGGAAGTATTACTGCTCGGTGTGTTAAGTATCGATGAAATCCTAAACATATTCCAACTGAAGCTGTGAGCCAATGCATAAAGATCATTAAGGCTACTGCACTCCAACAGAAAGTACTAGGAATAAAGGCTAAAAGTGCGCCTAGGTGAATGAATATAAAAAATGCTATTACAGTCTTATTTGATCTTCGCATATATTAATTTTGGCGATAGAAAAGATGCAATCCTATTCGGCCTTTTTTCTCAAAACGTTTATTCCATTCAGGATGAACGTATGGTGCGTGATAATGTGTTGCATTATCGCTTATACCTCGTAGATAACCTTTGGTAAAGATTTTGTATGCAAGTTCTTGAATGTTACGCCAGTCTTTACCATCCTTGTTAAGAATGATATCTGGTTTGCCATCACACCACCAACTGAACTGGCACATATTACGAACAGGATTATATACCCGTTCTTCGTCCGAAACTTCTTTACCTTTAGTCCTCCAACTTTCTTGTGTTAGACCTTGTCTAACAACTTCACAGATTGTATTGGGAAACCTAGTATCAGCTACTCTATTAAGTACCACGTCGGCAACTGCCGCTCTACCGGCAAGGTTATCCGGGTGTGACTCCCAATAAATGTTTTCTGCTAAACAATATAGTTCTGGCTCTTGTTCTTGTGTATATAACTCTGCGGCATACACGTTGCTAACTAACAATGTAGCAATAAACAAAAAACCTACGCATAGTTTTTTAAGACATAGTTTCATGTTAATGTCCTTTATTCTATCTAGACGATTGTATTTAATTGGTTTTTTAGTAAAATTTATATGCTAATATAAAGCACTAACTGTCAAAATCGGTATACAAGCTATATTTTGCTGTTAATTCCTGAAGTAACCCAGGTTGTGCCTTTATTGGCTTAATGGTTACAAGATATCTAACAGGCAGTTGATGCCAATATCCTTTAAGTGTTTTACAGTTAGGAGCTTCAGAGTGATTATAAAATGCCCCTAATGCTGTTCTAATATAACCATGCGGGAAATTTTTATTAGCAATGTGTACAATACCGAGAACTGTATTTGCCTCAAAGTCTTTTGTTGCGAATAAGCCTAAGCCTTGTACATCTGAAGAACTAATTGTTAAGCCATCCGGCAACGGTCTATACATATTTACAATACTACTTTTTTTTCTTTTATTAATCGTTCTCTATTATTTAAATGTTCTTGTTCAACGTCATCTTTATTCTGGCCATGATATGCAACTGCATAGCCTTCTAAAATCATAATTTCGGACGCTTTAGTTTGCCTATCTTCCGGCGTATAATGGACTATAAAATCTCCTAAAATACGGCCAAACTTTCCTTTAGCATCTTCGCCATCTCTTGCTATTTGGGTTTTTAATATCTGTGCTGATCCAACTGGAAGCATATCTTTTAATCGCTTCTTAGATGCTAATCCAAATTTCTTTTCAACTTTGTCACGTGTTCGTGATTCAGGTGTGTCAATGCCCATCATTCGAACTCGTTCTTTATGCATCCATATTCCAAATCCTAAATCAATATCAACGTCGACAGTATCACCGTCGATGATTCTTAATATTTTACACTTATATTCGTACATGCTAAGTTAACCTTTCGTTTTATAAACTACTCAGTTATTTATAGCTATATGTCACCATTTTCGTTTTGCATCATTATCCTGTGTAAAGAAGATATTACGAATGTTATGTTGTGCTATAGCTTTCATACAACCTTTACAGGGTTTAGCTAGGCCTCTAACCCACTTATTCTTTTTGTCTCGCTTTACTCTCAGAATATATAAGTCGCACTTTGCAAGTTGTTCTTTTGATAGTAATTTTAATGCTTTATTAAATGCATCTATCTCAGCATGGAGGAATATCGATTCTTTATTGTTACCATATTCCTCCATAATAGGGTGTGTCTTATAACTGTTTGTTCCAACAGTAATAATAGTTTTCTTATAAACAATAGCACAAGCTAATTTAAAACGCCCCTTAAGGCCAGGACTATCGATAGCATGTTGTTCTAGAATATCAAATATTCGTTGTGTAGGATTACGACGACCTTGTTCTGTAATCACACCAATCGGTAAATTGTGTAGCATGAAGTTCCTTTATGTTACTTGGTGGAGCATGATGGAATCGAACCACCTAATCAAACGTGCGACACTCGATCACTCCCAGATGATGCCCCTATACAAGTTCCCCATCGAAAAGTTCTTGAAACTTGGCTGATTTTGATAGTAAGTATTTCACTTTTGGATTTTTCTTTTCCATTTTCTTATCTGTCATAGTTGCTAGTTCTTTAAAGCTATCACATCTAAAATTTTCAAAACTGCAATAGTCATCACGTCCTATATTATATCTTGAACGCATACGTTCTTGTAATCTATCTTTTGTTAGGTATCCTTTTTCAAGTCGATTCTCTCTACCAACTTTAGTAACATAAAAATAATCTAGTCTATCAGTTATCTCATTGTAGACTACAATTCTTAAACTTCCAATCTTGTGTTCTATTTTATTAAGAGTAAATTGTGCATCATGTTTACGTAGTGTACAAGTTTTAGCATCTGACTTATCCTTATCATCAAAGTCATATCCAATTGCATCAACCCATTTATATCCACCTACATTTGCCATTGCAAGTTCTACTAAGTGTTCTACATTATATGCATTAGGATAGGCTAAGGCATTTTTTTTATTAGCCTTAGTTGGAAAAAAATCTGGTAGATATTGGAATAGTATTTCGTTTAAGATTCTATACTGCTTACCTTTGTTAGTATCCATTATATCCTCGCCTGATATTATTAAAGTACGTTAGAATACAATTATACAACAACAAAGAAGTTGTGTCAAGCATTTTTTTTAAAAAAGTGCAACTTGATTCTGTTGCCAGGTCCAAGTTGCCAAAACCCCGAAAAATTATGCCGCTAGGGCAAATTCTTCATTTGTTGGTAACTTCGCTCCGAAATTAACGAAGGTTACGTTACCGTTTGCTTTAAAGTCAGCAATTATAGTTTTTGAACTAAGTCCAACAACCGCTAGGTTGAGGCCGTCGTGTCTTACGGGCAACTCCACAGATACTATTAACTTCCAATCGATCCCAGTTCACCCCCGGACTGTATACTTTGCGGAAAATATATACTCCGCGGATGCTCCAAATTTGGTGGAGGTGGCGGGAGTCGAACCCGCGTCTTGAAAAGCGTTTGCATTGCTTCAACGTTACAATGTTATTTATAACACATATTAATAGTAAGGTCAATAACCGGTATATTCAAAGAGTTTTGTTAAGATGTTAAATATTATTAGTACATTTAATTTGTACTAGCACATTATATTAACAATCAATTTTGGAGATAGCGATGAAATGGAATAAACCACAAATCGCAGAAGTATCAGTTGGCTTAGAAATCAACTGCTATGCTTGTGCAGAAATATAAATTAATAAGATTGGGTCAAACTTTGTTTGGCCCTTTTTAGTTTAAAATTGGTACGCCGTAGATTGCAAGATATATAATTCCTGCCAGAAGAGTAATATCAGCTATTATACTCCAAAGTATATAAGCCTTAAACATCCAGGGAACTAAAGGTTTCACTTTGTTCAATTTTCCTTTACACCATACTCGCAGGCTCTTCATTTTGAGCCTCCTGTTGGCTTGAGATTGTTACTATATCCATAATATTCTCCAAGTTGTACATCTATTTCCTCCACTATTTATGCCAATGTGGATAACTACATGATTAGAAAGGTCATTATGACTATATTTAGGATTTATGGAGAATAATCTATTAATCCACAAACATTTAATTATTCGAGCAGAAGTTAATAACCCTCCGACTGACATAACTGTCCTTACACAATGGATGAAGGACTTTATAGTATCTATTAATATGCGAATTATGATGGGTCCGTATGTTGCATATTGTAATGAACCTGGTAACAGAGGAATAACAGGAATTGCTGTTATAGAAACCTCACATATTGCTATGCATGTATGGGACGAACCGGCACCAGCTTTAATGCAACTAGACGTATATTCGTGTGCTGATTTTGATCCTTACAAAATAGCAGAGAAGATTAAACAAGATTTTAATGTAGTAAAAATTGATTATAAATTTCTAAACAGAGAAACAGGACTTAAACCGATTAGGTTAAAGAAGGACAATATATCATTAATAAAATAAACGAGGAACAATGGCAGGGTATAAAAGTACAAGAGGTACTAAATCAGTTAACAATAAAAAATATTATAATGTTACAGACGCAGAAGGTAATGTAACTCCATATGAAGTTAAACCTACAATGTTTGTAAGTTCTAATGGTAAGAAGAAACTTTGTGGAACAGCTAACGGTGAATTGATAGTCGATTCAGAAGGCACTCCTATACCATTTAGAAGCATTGGTTAATTTAATTATTATCTATTAAAACTATCAGGTTGTGATACATTCCCAGCAATCTCACGTCCACGATTATCAACTAGTTCGTATTCTAGCATCATCTTATCGCGGATATTTGTAATGTGAGCTTGTTCGAATGCAGAGATGTGAATGAAAACGTCCTTGCCGCCATCATCTGGCGTAATAAAACCGTACCCCTTCTTAGCATCAAACCATTTTAGGGTTCCTGTGATTCTACTCATATTTTTTATAATTCCTCGTGTCACGAGGAACTTTCCCTCGTCAGTAATAATTACTGATAATATTTATCAGTTTCTAGTAATTTTTAGATGATTTAATTAGACTGTAAATTAACTGCCGCTGGGCCTTTTGCGCCTTCTTGTATGTCAAACGTTAATGCTTGACCTTCAACTAAATTGTTCATACCTGCATCTCTTACTGCCGATGTGTGTACGAAAATATCTTTACTTCCATCTTCCGGTGTAATGAATCCGTAACCTTTTACGTCATTAAACCATTTTACTTTTCCGTTCATTGTACTCATATTGTTTCTTTGTTTCCTTTATTGTTTATTGTTACTATACAAACATAGTACAATTCAATACTGTACTATGCTTGTGTATAGTTATTATTTATTAGTCTATAGTGAATTCTTTCTTTCTTGAATTTCTGCTCTTCGACCCTTAGCTAATTTGCCAAGATTACCTAATGCCTTGCGGGCTCTTGCCGCCGAGGCTTTTACATTCTTTTCTTCGAATGATGCGTGTTCTTTTAAATACGCTTCGTATTGCTCTACGATTTCTTCATGCTTTGACATATATCCGTCTCCTTAGTTAAAAATTTATATCGATATGTACTATTATGTATGTTTAAATGCAGGTTCTATTATAAAATGTGGCTTTAAAGTAGTTAAAATGGCTAAGATATCTTTTTTGGACGAAATATTCTAAGCATCATAGTATTATGTGGCGTACCTTTACTATAGTTATATGCACCTTTACCACCTTCCTTCCCTTTAGGGTTATAAGGACTTGGTGACGTTCCTGCCCAATTATGGCTAACTGTTCCGCCTGCTGGATTATTTTCTACCAATGTAGTAAGAGCATTAGCATTTTGATTCCCTCCAACAAAGGACATAAGTTGGGCATCTGAGTCATTACTATAAACAAAATTTACGTGTGAAGATGACCAGTAACACATGTCTCCACATTTTGCCTCTCTAAAATCAGTAATTTCTGTTGACTCATATTTTGCTTGTTTTGTTATTAAATGTTTTGCAGTAGCACTTTGTAAATATCGATAGCCTGCCTTCTTTAAAACAAAATTAAGGAAGCCCATACACCAAGCAGTTTGATCAGTATACCAGTTATTTGCATTTACATATCCAATGTCTTTCCATATTCCTAAAATCTTTTGATTTTGAAATTCGCCTTCCATGTCAGCAGTTCCATCAGGTTTCTGATAGCGATGCTTATTACTAACAGCACCAAAGTATGGAAGTTTTCTAAGACCAGTTTTATTTTTACTTGTTTTTGGAGCATCATATACTATACCTTTTTCTAACCATAAGCCTGCTTTAGCTTCTATTAGAAATTGATCTAAAATCCCGTCGAAGGGATGACATAAGTCTTCATGTGTTTGAGCTGGTTCATTTTCTATTGCAATAGGCTCTACTTCATTTATATCAGGTGTAGGAACATGTTTGACTGTTAGTTCTTCAGCACTAACTGGATCTGGAACTTCATGTATAACTTCTGCTGGTTCTAATGGTACTGGTGGTGGATAATGTGCTGGATTAAATGGTTCTCGTATTATAAGTGCCGCCCGTGCTTCGATTTTTACTATTACAGGTGGCGGAAGAACTACTACAGGATCACTAGTTGGATCACCTGTGCATACGTCTGGAGATCCCCCGTCTGTATCTGGGCCACAATGTGGTGGAACAGGACAAAGAGAATCTGCATTTGCTGTATCTGGTGTATGATTTACTGTAAGAATGTTATCAGCATATACTTCATTTGAATGAGCTATCAAGGCACCGTCGCCATGTGAATTAGGATCGGCGTCAACTGATACTAGCAAATTATTAGCATAGACATCAGTATTGCCAGCTACAGTTGTTGTCGCCCCACAAACACGAGGATCTGTATCTCTGTGTATATCTGCCATACTAGTATTTATTTAAACGATAAGTGACGGCTTTTCTGGTACTACTAATGATGATGTTTGTTGACGGTATGCATCGGCAAAATCTTCTCTTGTAATTGTAATTAATGTAATTGAGTCGTGTCTAATAGTATAGGATTTACCAACTTCAGCAGTAAACAAGAATTGTTGTAATCCAATACCTTTTTCAGTAGCAACTATTGTTAAAGGTGTACTAACTTTAACCATGCTTTCGTTTTCTTCTTCTAACTTACCAACTAGTTCTTCGCCGGATTTTAGTTTTATAGTAACTACATCATTTACTTTATAATTTGTTTCAATTAGCACATTTAACCCCTATTGTTAGTTATCACGCCACATGTCGTGATCTTGATAATATTGTTCAAGTTCTTGATACCCGCCTACATACTTACCGTGTAAAATAATTTGTGGTGCAGATTTTGGCCTAGGCATACCATTTAAATCAAACTCTTCAAATAGTCGTTCAACAGTTATGTCTTTACCGATTATTATTTCAATATAAGGAATCCTAGAATTACTTAGTAAATCTTTAGCTTTAGTACAGTAAGGACAGTTAGGCTTACTATATATTACATTTGGCAACTTCTCTTGTGACATGATCGTTCTTCTCCGTATATTTGTCCCAAACATTCTTCCATATATGTTGACAACGGCAACAATTAAATGTTTGTATTACTTTATTATTAACTTCCTCTAAACTAAATCCGCAATTTTTAGAAATATGATTCTCTTCATACTCTTTACATTTTGGACATTCTTGAAACGGTATAATATGGTAATTCCCGTTAAACGCCATTATCTTCCTTTATGACTAGAGTGTTATTAGATCTTTATTCTTTTGGTATACTCCATCTTGTACGTATGTCTTTAAAGCTAAGAATGACAATTGCAGAAGCAATAAGAACTATTGAGAATGATTCATAAACTAATGCAGTTGGATCCATTTCTTTTCCTTGTAATATTATTTGGCGGGCTAATGCAGTTATGGCAATCAAAAGTGGTAAATGTATGCTTATAGATTGTTCTTGCCAAAAGACTCGAACCATAGCTACTACTTCTAAATATAAAAACATTAATAGCAAATCAGCCAAGGATACTGTTTGATGTACAACTATTGATTTTAACTCAATGCCTACAGCTATTATAGTACTCGTTAAAATAATACTTAACAAACCTAATTGTAGATACTTTGTAATCTTTTCCATATTGTATTATAGTTTAAATCCCTTTAATTTATCTTGTGTTGCTTCATCTACGTCGTGTTTTATACCACCGATGATATAGCTTTCTATCTCCGTTTCCTGCGGGGCCACTTGTAGTCCCGAACTACTCAACCAATGTTGTGTCCAGGGTAATGGGTTTGTATTCAGTGGGCGGTCATAAAGCGTTTTATAACCTAACGCTTTTAATCTTCTATTAGCAATATATTCAACGTAAGCATGTAATAAGTTTTCATTTAATCCAATAATAGATCCTTGTTGAAATAGATAGTTAGTCCATGCTTTTTCTTCGTCTACACAAGCCTTCCACATTTCATATACTTCTTCTTCACACTCAGCAACGATACTTTGCATTTCTTTATCGTCTTCACCTTTCATCCAATGTTTAAGTACATGGCTTGTAAGGTTTAAGTGTGTTGCTTCATCTCTAGCAATTAAGGAAATAATCTTAGCTGAGCCTTCCATCATTTTTAATTCACCAAATGCAAACGTACATGCAAACGATACATAAAAACGTAGTCCTTCTAAGATATTAACATTCATCATTGCAAGAAATAGTTTCTTTTTAACTTCACGCATTGTACCTTTTTTATGATGCATAAAATTATCAACAGCAAGTGTAAACTCGTCATAGTTTTTTGTAACACTTTCTGCTCTTTTAATAATTTCTTTATCGTCTAAGATCGTATCTAGTATTTCTGTAGGATTAGCATATACATTCTTCATAATATGTGTGTATGCTCTACTGTGAATAGATTCAAAAAAGTCCCAAGTAATAATGCACCCTTCTAATTCTGGCAGTGAAACATAAGGCAAGAAAGCTAATGCTGGTCCTCTACCTTGTACACTATCTAATAGAGTTTGATACTTTAAGTTACTAGTGAAGATATGTTTTTGTTCTGGTCTAAAGTTTTGAAAGTCTGAACGATCTTTTTGTAGACTTACTTCTTCTGGCCTCCAAAAGTATCCAAGCATAGTTTGATTAAGTTTATCAAACTCAGGAAATTTAAATACATCGTACCGTTGTACATTTTGTGCTTCACCAAAGAACATTGGCTGTTTAGTGAAATCGATTTTTTCTTTATTGAATACAGTTTTAGAAGTCATTTTATAATCCAGTTAATTTATATTACGCAACTCTCACAGTCTTCTTCGGATTGCTTTGTAATGTCGAGTTGAGGTTGAAATGAATTAGGTGTGCTTTCGGAAGCGACTTCTATCGGAGTTTCAGTTGCATCAACTTTGAAGTCGTATGTGTTTTGATAATAAGATGTTTTCCAACCTAGCTTGTATGTCATTAGCATATCTTGAATCATAGTACTCATTGGTACTTCGTTGTTTTCAAAGTGTGTAGGATTGTAACTCCAGTTACCACTAATAGCTTGGTCGAAGAATTTTTGCATTACAGCAACAATATTAATATAGCCTTCGTTATCAGGCATATCCCATAGTAGGGTATAGTAATTTTTTAAAGTTTGATATTGTGGAACAATTTGCTTAAGAGGCCCTTTTTTTGATTTCTTAACAGACAAGTATCCTCTAGGCGGTTCGATTCCGTTTGTGGCATTTGACACAATGCTACTGCTCTCTGATGGCATTTGTGCAGACAACGTTGAGTGCCGTAGGCCATGTTTTCTAATATCTTTGCGTAAAGTATCCCAATCATATTTTAATGTTATATTGCATACTGCGTCTAAATCCTTCTTATAATGATCAATGGGCAATAGTCCTTGTGAATATTTAGTACGATTGAAGTACTCACATTTTCCTTTTTCAACAGCAAGGTTGTTAGAAGCTACTAATAGATAGTATTGAAATGCTTCTGTTAGTTCGTGTACTTTTGTTAATGCTTTTTTGTCATTATACTTAACTTGATTCTTTGCTAGATAGTGTGCTAAACCAATATATCCAATACCTAAAGATCTACGTGCTTTTGTGCTTATTTCAGCCGCTTTTACAGGATACCGTTGGTAATCTATAATTTCATCTAATGATCTAACTGCTAGTTCACATAGGTTTTCTAATTCTTCTAGTTGATTAATTTTACCAACATTAATAGCAGAAAGAATACATAATGCAATCTCACCCTCTTCGTCGTCAATGTGTTGTAACGGTTTAGTTGGTAGTGTAATTTCTTGACATAAGTTACTCATATAAACAGTATCAGTAAAAGAACTATGCGTATTACAATGGTCAACATTCATTATATAAATGCGACCAGTTTCTGCTCTTTCTTTGATTACAGATGAAAAAAGATCCATTGCAGGAATTTTCTTTTTTCTAAGTGAAGTTTTACGTTCATACTTTTCATAAAGTTCTTGGAATAAATCTTGGTCAGTAAAAAATGCTTCATATAAATCTGGCACATCATGTGGTGAGAATAGAGTAATATCTTCATTTTTTAATAATCGTTCGTACATCAATTTATTCATTTGAATTGAATAATCTAATTTACGGACACGATTATCTTCAGTACCCTTGTTATTTTTTAATACAAGAATATCTTCAATTTCTAAATGCCATAAAGGGAAGTGCGTTGTTGCACTACCACCACGTACTCCGTTTTGAGTACAGCATCTTACAGTTGCTTCGAACTTCTTAAGAAACGGAATCACACCTGTGTGAGCAACTTCACCACCTCTAATTTTAGAATTAATAGCTCTTACTCTACCCGCATTGATTCCGATGCCGGCCCTTTGGGCAGTATATCTACCAATCGACATATCACTAGCAAAAATACTATCAAGGGTATCGTCACTATCGACAAGAACGCAAGAAGCAAACTGTCTAACAGGGGTACGGACACCAGCCATGACTGGCGTCGGGATATTGATTTTAAAAAGTGAGGTCGCATCGTAATATCTCCTTACATAATTTAAACGATCCTTTTCTGGATACTCAGCGAACAATGTTGCCGCTATCATCATATACATAAATTGTGGAGACTCAAAAATTTCTCCAGTGCTTCGATCTTGACAAAGGTATTTGTCTACAATTTGTCTTAGACCTGCATAGGTAAAATTTTCGTCTCTCTGATGTTTAATAAATTTGTCAAGAGTTTTAATCTCGTCAGAAGAATACTTTTCTAAAATAGCTTTATCATATACTCCACGTTTAATATTTTTATCAATCATTTCTTGTAAAGTAATTGGTTTGAAATGACCAAACGCTTCTTTGTATATTGGATAAAGTAATAATCTTGCCGCGGCAAATTGATAATTAGGAATATCTAAAGTAATTAAATCATTTGCTGACCTAATTAAAATTTCTTGTATTTCGTTTGTTGACATTCCATCATAAAATTGAATATTTGCATTCATTTCAATTTGTGATGCACTTACATTTGCTAGTCCTTCACATGCCTCTTCGACTACGAAGTGTATTTTATTTACATTAAGTGGTACTAATTTTCCATCTCGTTTTTGAATCTTTATTCCTACGCCGTTTGACATGTGCTTTAATTTTCCTTTGCTTTAGTTCTTGTTAATTTAGTAAATGATAATTGTATTTATTGTAACCGTGGCATCTTGTAAATTCGTTGTGGTATAATTGTTGTGGGCAATTCATTTTTTTGAATAACTCCATCATAATTATAGCACAAAACTTTAGACTCAATGTGCAAAGGGTATAATAATTCTTCATTTACCTTGTCTATACTGATATGTATCTCAAACTTGGAATCTTTAAACCTATCGGTTAACTGTAGAGTGTAACAGGTTCCTAAGGTTAACATAAAATCACAATACTTATCATGATCTAATAACTCCCATGGAGTAGGCCAAATAGCTTGATTCCATGGATCCGTACTTAATTTACACCGCTTTTTGGTATTATAATAATCAATAACGTCTTCGAAGGGTTTAATACTCTTTTCTAGTTTAGAACGAAAATCGTTCCAACGCTTTAATTTAATCTCGAATAATTCGTCTAGCATTAACTATGACTTATACTTTACCTTAAATATTATGTTACCTGTATCAGCTGTAGTAGAGTTTAACATCTCTACTATGGTTGTGTCAACTATTGTGTCGCCATTTTCATCAGTAAGACTTGCTCTAAATTTTATGTTAGTTTCAAAAGTTGAACCACCCAAGTAACTATGATCATCTGTTAGTGTTGCTGTTCCAGTTGAACGGTTAATTAAAATTTCCAAAGTGCCTTGTCTTACAGCATTTACGGCTGAAGATCTATATATGTAATCAATATAGATTGTTCGATCAGCTTCGGCTGGTGCCCTTAATACTCTAGTGTATGAGTTATATTGAACAACTGGAATATTATATGAGTATTCCATATCGTAAATAGCAGGCCCTTCAACTTCTGGTACATAAGGAAATCCAGAAATTAATGATTGGTCATATGTTAAACGTCTAGTTCTGTCAAAGTAATCATTTGTTGAAATATTAGTATATGCTGTACCAAAGGAATATTTAATAATTGAATGTGAAGCATTTCCTTCTGTACCGCCATTATTTCCCACACCAATAAAAGTGTTATGTGTGCTTGTATTATTATTACCTATATGAATCCAAATACCTTGTTTATCAATGTCTTGGAATTTACAATTACTAATATTGTTATTAATTGGACCTGTTAACATACCTGCGGCATTAATAACAGTACCGTCACCAAACACAATACCATATCCTAATGTTTCAAAAACACATTTGTCCCATAAGTTATTTTCAATATCATATTTAGATTCAATACCTCTAGCAAAGCCTTTGATAGAGATATTTTTAAAAGTATTCCTAATTGAATTAACAGAAGTACTTAATGCTCCCATGTAAATACCAACTTGATTAACAAGATGTCCTGCTCCACTAGTCCAAGGACCATTAATAATAATATCTTCAAACGTACTTTCTCTACAACTTTGTATTTTTAAGCCAACATTATTACTTGTAGTCTTTATAGTCATACCCTTAATTGTAATGTGTCTTGCTTGATTTAATGTTGTACTTGTAGCATCTAATGCCGGTGATCCCGGAGTACTGCCACTATTTACAGTTTCGAATATAGGTTGATCTACTGTTTGTGTAATAATAACTTTATCGCTACCAGCACCTACTATAGTTGCATGTGGAGGTACTTTTAGTGAAGCTGAAATTGTGTAATCACCTGCTGGAATTGTTAACGCAACTCTACTTGCTGTACTACCTTTAGTAGCAGTATTAATATATAATTGATCAATTGCCTGTTGTAATTTTACTGTTTGATCTGTTGCGTCACCTAACGCACCAAAACTCTTAACACTAACAGCTTCATCTAATCTGTCTTGTAATGTTCTAGTAACAGGAAGTGTTGGTGTTTCTCCTGTCTGCATAGTTGCAATTGGTTTTTGATACTGATACTGATCAGCAAATGTAAAAAGATTGTCATGTTGTGTTAATATTTTACTATTACCAACTGACGGAGATCCTTCAGATACTGAGCCATTACCTATGTAAAGTTCACGAGTATCTACGGCCCAACCTAGTTCTCCACCTGCTAATTGCGGAATCCCAGAGCCTACGTTCTTTTGACCTCTTCTAATTTGTATACGACTGATCTGGACTATTGCCACGTTTCAACTCCTTGTTTTATATATTTATGCGAAACGGTCATAGTACTGGTACACCCTATCCCACCATTTATTCTCCCATGACTTAAAGGTGTCAGGAAAAATGTCAAATTGCTGGTATGTAAGGTCTCTACAGCATACAAAAACGTGGCCTTCGCTAATATTAGTACCGTAAATTTCATTATGTGCTAGAGCATAGGCTACTAACTGCATTTTATAGTCATCAACCCATTCTTCTTTTTTAGGCTTATTTGATTGCTTGAAGTCCATGATGCATTCTTGACCTTTAAAGACGCCTACAAGGTCTGTAGTTCCTGCATATATCTTAGGGTGGTATAACTGTACTTCACTACCCCATATTTCGTCTACGTTTGAAAGAGCTTGTTCTTTAATCACGCTAGCCATCTTATTTGCTTGTAGGCTATACGGATTAGAGCCGGCCTTAGGCCATTCATCTGTTTCAACATAGTCCTCTAAAAACTTATGCATACGAGTACCTACACTAGCGGCTTCAGTAACAATTTCTTGAGCTTTAACTTCTCCTACCCGTTTACGCCAAGCAATAAGTTGGGTTTTATCTTTAGTCTTATCTAAAATTGTTGTAACACTTGCTACAGAATTACCATCTGGACAATCATATAATCGTTTACCGTCTACAGATTTTTTATCAATAGTAGTATAGTTAAATTTGTTTGATATCAAATGTTTTCTCCGTTGGTTTTAAATAATCAAAGGCAAAGTTAATTACAAAACATCTTCGTGGTTGTTTGCCGGGATAAACTCCATGGTATACTCTACCATCCATAATAACAGTTTTGCCTGGATAAGAATGAAACTGTGATACAATCTGTGTGCCGTCAGGATGTGGAAGTAGTGTAAACAGAGCTCCATCAGTTGGTTGTACTTTATCTCGTGGACTATCAAAATACATTACCATACTAAGCAATTGAGGTTTCTGTGTATGATTGTGTACACTTTGATATCCACCATCACCATATTCAATAGCCCAGGTTTGATCTACTTTAAGATTAGTAATAGGCATATATGTTTTAACTTTGTCTTGTACCCACCTAGTTAAATTGTCTGATACTTCTTCTATATTAATAGTATATTGTGTGCGGTCAGGGTATGGTGATCTTTGTGCAAAACGAGTTGTAAAAATATCTTTATAGTCTTCCCACAACGGATAATCGGTCTCAATAACAAATTGATTGTTAGCACTATAAAAGTTATCACCCCACAATGGGGACCCGGTCACCATATTTTTTCATCCGGATCTAACCATGCATAATCAAAGTCAATAACAACTGTTCGTCTTGATCCTTTTACAGGATAAACTCCATGGAATACTTTGCCGTCCAATATAATACATTGACCACGTTTCGATATATAATTTCTAACAATTTGAGATCCGTTAGGTTCAGGCATAATTGTATAAAGCATACCATAACTTGCTTTATCTTTTTCTTTTCCATCAAGATCGGGTTGATCATCAAGGTGAAATACAACTGAGATTGCCTGATCACCATGACTATGTAAGCCTTGGTACCCGCCTTCATTATAATCAATACACCAAGACATATTAATTTTTAAGTTTTTAATAGGAATCATTTGCCCACGACATTTAGCTTCAACCCACTTAGTAAGCCCTATTACTTTATCTGATACGTCCCATTGAGTTCCCCATTTGCGAGATTGTTCTGTTATTTCAGCTGTTACATCAAATTGATAGCCGTTAATAGTAAATTTGCCTTCGCTGTCATCAGGCCCTTTGTTATTAAATAACACTTCAAATTCTTCGATAAAAGGACAATGTGTTTCAATTATAAACTCATTCATACCTCCCTTAACAACTTTATCGCTAAGGGGAGAGTTTCCTATTAACTTTTTAATGTCTTTTGGCGAGCTACTCATTATTATTTTTCTCTAAGAGATGAGGGTTGTTTATTTCATTCATAGTAGTAGTATATACTACTTTTTTAACGAAGTCAAGTAATTACTGAGCGTTAGCAGTGGCACGTTTTGCCATATCGCCTACTACATCAGCATTGGAGTCAGCTTGGGGAATTTGAGCATCGGAAGGTGCTTCAACTTTAGTGTTTAATGTAATACCTTTATCATCAAAGTTTTTGACATAGTTTTGTATTTCTGGATTGGCATCGTAAACAGCTTTGAATCCATTATAATCAAAATGTGTTTGATCAAGGTTAGTCATAATTTTATTGATAGCGTCGAAAGAAAGATAGGCAGGCTGATCTTTATTATCAGCACCGCCTATCATATTCCTAAAAACTGAGATTAATTGTGTTTTAAAATTTGTCTCTAAGACTTTTTTTTTGAAGCGTCTCCGCTTAAAATGTTGCCTAGTCTACGTGATCGTTCAACTGATTCGCGTTTTGCTCTATCAGCCGTTTCTTCTCCGCCTGTAGCAGGAGCACTTGCACCAAATTCATCGTCTACTGGAGCTTCAGCATCTATGTCACCTTCAGCGCCTGGTTCTGCATCAACTGGTTCCATTTCTGGATCTTCTGCAGGAGCTTCTTCATCGCCGCCCGGCATTACTTCTGGTCCACCTTCGCCTGTTATAATGGCTACGCCACCTGTGAGTGCTTCACGTGTAGTTTCAAATACTGTATATAAATTCTCAAGTGCTGGTTTTACAGTTTGAATGAATTGTTCGCTCATTTCACTGCCTAGTTCGTCACGAATAGAATCGCCTAGTTCTAGCATTGATTCAGTTTGCATTTCTGCTGTGTCTTCCATCCAGCCTGTAACTCTATCAACCATGTCCTTTGCGGCCATAACTAATTGAGCTGATTCTTCAGCGCCTTCTTTAACTGTTTCTTTCTTAGAAGCCTGGAAATCTTTTGACATTTTAGTATACTCGTCGCCTTTAAGCTCACGTACTGTCTTACCGTGGTTATCTTTTAGCCATTTAGTAAACCCTGTTTTAGGATCTTCGCCTTCTGATACCCATTCAGCTCTTTCTTCAATTTCTTTGTTAATAGTGTCTAGGAATAGTTTACCTTTTTGGTACGCATCGCTCTTATGAACAGTTTCAAAACTTTCGTTAGTTTCAACATCTGCTAATTGGGTACGCAATTTATTCCTTGCATTCTCAAGTTGCTCTAGTGTAAAAGAGGTTAATCTTAGCTTTGTACCGAATGACTTAGCAAGATTCTCATTCAACGCTTTCGCTGTTAATGGTTTTGATAGTTCATTAATTTTCATAGTGTATTCCTATCCTAAGTGTTATAGTTATTTATCATCTCTTATCAAAGATATGCCCGTTCAACTGGCTAGTATAATGCCAAGTGTGATCTTTTGCAATATCAAATCTTACTAATGCTGACTCTATTCTAAATTCATCATTAGTAGATTCTATGGTATTTTTAGCAAAAATGCTATCCATATAGTGTTTTCCTAGCTTTTGGTCCAATTCTAGTATTTCGTCCAGTGAATTATCACGGTTTTTAGCTATTGCAGTTGCATACGCAATAGCACCTCTTTTACTAACAGTTTCGGCTATCCGCTTACTTCTTTTTACGTCAAATACTAAAAAGCCTCTTTTAGTTTCCCTAATAACAACATTTTTAATTCTTACACTTTTGCCTTTAGCATAAGGAAAATATATATCTTGAAGACCATGCTCCATAATATCGTTAAGTTCTTGTTCAAGTTTATTTGAGTTCATTAGCAACTACCAACACCATATTCTTATTGCGTACTCTACTTACTAATGCTTTGCGTATAAGTGACTCAATAATGAATTGTTCTCGTTCGTGGAAACTATGTAAGGGCAATGGATAATCAAGTTTATTTAAAAGTTCTTTTTCTTCATTGCTCACTGCGATAGTGAATTTGCTTATTAATTCGTTTATCTTCATTACGAAGCCTTCATACTTGGATCATCAGGTACAGAACCTTTACCAGCTACTGCATCTGCTTTTGCTTTTATAATTGGATCTAATTCTTTTTTAGTGTATATGAATGCTGTTGGCTCACCAGGTTTAGGCTTTGGATTAGCTACTGTAACTTGGTCACCTTTAACGTCTTGAATACTAAATTCTTGTTCTTTTCCACCCATCGAGGGCATTGATAGTGAAGCACCTTTTTTAAGGACTGCTCCAGCTACTTTTTGTTGTGCTTTGTTTATTATATTAGCAGTACCTTTGGCAATTTTTTGTCCTATGCCTTTTCCTGCTTTAGCTCCTAAATTTGCGGCTTGACCTGCCACTTTTGCGGCACCTTTTGCTACAGCAGACCCCATCTTTGCTCCTACACGGCCCAGGGCCGCTATGGCAGGAACAATTTCTACTATTTGTTCCTCGTCAACCTTATTTTTAAATTCATAAAAACGCATAACTCTATTTAATCCTTTTTGACTTAACTTTTTTAGGTTTGAATGCCTTAGTTGCTGTCTTAGATACATTTCGCTTAGGTATTTTTCTACTTGTCGTTGATTTTTTTCTTCTAGTAACAGCTTTATCGTATCTTTTTTGTGATAATGGTTTATTAGCTTTTGCAATACGTTTTGAAGTTGCACCTGCTCTTTTACGTCTATTAATTGATTGTTGGGTAGTTGCTCCTTTTGAACGTCTTACTTTCTTTAGTGTGTTCATGCTTTTTACATTTTTAGCCGCATTACATGTATCAGCTTTAGCAACAATACGTCCTTTTCTAGTACCTGCCGTACATCTAAATTTCCTAACAACTTTACCTTTATTTCGTCCCCAGATTGCTACAACGCCTTCTGTTAATACTTCTGGAACTATGTCAACTATACGCATGGTTACTTCTTCCTCGTTGACTTAACACGTTTAGGCTTGAATGGCTTCATACCTCTTTTTGGTGATTTAGTAGTAGACCTAGAAGCTTTGTTCAGTACTTGTACTCTAATTGAAGCTGGGTTTGTACGCATTGTCTTATTTCTCTTACGCATCATCTTTGCTCCGAGTTTAGCTCTAGTACGTTTCATCCGTATTCTTGCTTTAACATTAGGAGCGGCAAAACATTGTGCTATTTTAGCCACAATCCTACCTTTGCGTTTACCTACAGTACAGCGGAACTTTCGAACCACATCTTTACCTCGGCGTCCCCAGATTTGCTTCTCGTCAAGCGGTTGAGTTATTTCACGTAGCAACATACGTGTATTTATGTGTTTAGTAAAAGGATTAGTTAAAATTCATAAGGATGACAACGAGCGTGGAAAGTAAGCCTGCAATTATAGTACCTGTGGCACCAACTATTACTTTCATCATCGACTTGTTACCATGTAATATATCGGTATGGATATGTTCGACTTTAGTTTCAATTATTGTTAATCGACGTTCTAAGGTTTCATAGCGTTCGTGACATAGTGCCACGTGGGCTTCTAAATTATCTGCTTCAATGTCTTGTTGAGTGCGTTTCTGTTGCACCATTATATCTCTCCATTCCGTTAATTATCGTGGAAGGGGCCTATTTTTAATCGCCTTATATTATAATGTATGCCTGGTGAAACGCAAAGAATCTAACAACTTAACTTTTCACAATAGTATTTATACTTGTGGTCCATCAGTATTATCTACTAACTTAAATACTATATTTTGTGCCTGTACATCTGTTGTTCTAAATGCGTCATTATTATTTAGTATAGTTTCTGATAATCCTTTAATAACTGGGACTAAATCAAAGTCAACCTTTAAGGTGTCTTCACTTAGTGCATAATCACGTTCAATACTTAAACGAAATGTCCAAACATTATGCTGACCTTTATGCTTAGTACCAAACCCTAAATTATCAACCTTACATTTCTCTGCTGTTGGCCAAGTTTCAAACTCTGGATTAACTCGCATACTTAATACTTGGAAAAATGTATTCCAATTTGCTTGTTGATTAATCAGCATCCGATCCTTACTTTTAAATTTAGTTTGACCAGTTTGTGTTATATCAATTAATGTTTTGATTTCAAATGATTGCATGACTTGTATACTTATCGGTCATAAAAAAAGGGTCCAGTAAAAACTGAACCCTTTCTTATTAGTATAACTCTAAAATATAAGCTAAATTACGCCCACTTAAGAGTTGTTTTACGTGTAACTGCAACTGTACCTGAACCAAAGTTCACACCGTCAACTGTACCTAAGTTGATTAAATCTTCAACTAAAGCCGCTTCGAATGTTCCTGATACTGTACCATCTTCTGATACATATCCTGTTGCATTTGTGAAGTCACCTTCAAGCATAAAATCTTGCTGAGTGCCAGTATCATATACTGCGCCAGCCGCCAAGATAGTTGCTCTAGCCATAATCGTGTTGTGGATTGCTTCCATAGCCGCTCTTGATGCGTCTGCGTCAACGTCCCAATTTACGTTTAAAAGGTGCGTGTCTTTTCCGATGTTTCGGATTTCTCCAGTGTAGGTTGCTACTAAAGGATTTACTTTTGTTACTCCAGCCATTTTATTTCTCCTATGTTCTCTAATGACCCTGACATACTTTCTCGTGTATGTTAGTTAATAGTATTTAGTCGATTGGGGGAATTTTGGTTACTTTTTGCTCTGTAATGCTCGTTTTTGGAGTGCTTTAAGCATTGTGATGTATCCTGGGCCAGCTTTTACAATATCATCCAGTAATTTAATAGCCGGAAAGTAAGAAGCAATAAAAGGAGACGGAACACTTTTGCCTGCCTTTGCCATGTCTAAAAACTTTTTAGTACCTACTAAGTTACGTGGACCTACAATGTATCTATAAAACATTAAGTCTTTATTTGATGTAGGTGTTTGGTCAGGAATACTAATTGTAGGTTCGTGATCCTTAACCATCGAAGTTTCTAAGTCTCTGTTAGTTGATAGTTCTTCTAAGTATGAAATTAAATCACTATTTCTTAATTTTGCTCTAGCGGCAAATAATAGTTTTGTTGTTACTGACTTTTTGTCACGTATACTAGCAGTACCGTAATTAACAAGGTATCGTCTAATACTTTTATATTCGGAGTTTATGCGTAACATATTTTCTATACGCATAAACAATTCTGAATTAGTACCAACAGTACCACCGGAAGCTATTTTATGAAGGTATCCATTTAATGCTAAGAGTGGAAATGATATACGTTTTCTCAAAGCCAATGCGGCCGCTGGATCTTTTAATTTATTAACTGCTTCTTCTGGTCCAGCTACAAAATATATTAAGTTATATAAATCAGTTCCATGCATACGAAAGTGCTTATAGTTTTGATTGTCTACAGTCTTTTTCGCATACCCATTAGCAATACCTTTAGAAGAACCTGGGTATTGCCTTAGTAACTCAAGAATCAATAGCGATAAGTATAGCCTTTCACCACAGTCAGTATATGATAACTTCTTTTGGTCAGTACTATTGCGAGTCATTCTCGCTTCATATATTTCGTCTAAGAATTTGAGTTCCATATCGCCTACTTCATATACTTGTCAGCAAAGATATTAATCATCTCTTTTGGATCTTTAACTGCAAGAAATTGTTCTAATCCAGCTGATTTTTGAATGTCTTTAGTAAACTCAAAACGTATAGCTGGCTTAACTCTATCAGTAGTTGCCATCATACGTAATGTTTTAGCTTGTGCTACATCAACTTTCATTTCTTTACCATCGTCAGTTGTAACGGTATTCCTCGGCTTTGGATTAGATTGTGAATCTAATATTTTGCCTAATTGGTTAAACATCATATCTTGTTTAAATCCTGGATCGTCGTTATCGTCAACGTCTGCTGGATCAACACCTCTACGCATAAAGTCGGTATCTGTAAAGTCACTTGCTCTCATATTAGTCCCCTCTCGTTTTACTGCTCTGTTAGCCGCACTAAAGCCTGCACGATTAACTAGTTTTATATCTCCTTTTGGATTAGCTAATACATAACCTTCTCCTCCAGGCTTACCACCTATTGATGCTTTAACATCAGCAGGTTGATTTTCTAATTGATTAATGATATCATCTTTAACTCTCATGATACCGTTTACTGTTTGCCATAATGCATTAAAAGCCTTAATATTTGTTTTTACATATTCAATAATTTTTGCTTGTTTATTTTTACTTACTTTGCTACCTGATAGCCATTGTACAAAGTCTTTACCTAGTTTATCTAATCCTGTATCAACTTTACTATTAGTATATGTATAAAGTATTTGAGAGAAGTCACTAACCTTCATTGCGGCTAATGTTTCTTTGTTTAATAAACTGTCAATCTCGTTAGCATTGTTACTTACAATTCCACTTACTTCTTTAATGCTACTCATGTCTACGTTTGGAGCATCAACTACAGTCACTGGTGGTAATACTAATACTTCTTTACCTTCAAATGGAGGTGTTTGACCTAAAGGACCTTCGTTACCGTTTTGATCTACAACTCTATGAATAACTACTCCAGTTTTACTTCTTGCTATTTGTTTACCTATGTCACTATCTTTTTGTACTGTATATGTTACTGTATTAGGTTTAAAGGACAGCGTTTCACCTATTGTATCAGGAGTATTAAAGTATAACATGTCTCCTTTGAAATAGCCTTTGTGTTTTTTAGGTACAGCTTTTTCAAATTCATCAAATACATCTTTCATATTGCCTGCAAATGCTTTATAACTGTCTGACTTCTCGCCACCTTTACCTCTACCAAGTAACATGGCCTGTAAGTCATCGCCACTTTGTGACTTACCATCATATCCTTTTGCACTAAAGCCTGACTTGTCTGTAAAGACAAACTTGCCATCTGCATCACGACCAAATATTACAGCAGGTGATCCATCCCATTTGATTGTTACATCTTTGTGTCCACCTTTGGCCATGTTAGCTAAAGATTGCAAAGCACGTTTGGCTCCAGCACTTCCTTCCCAGAAGATGATATCTTCTGCATGTTGGATACGTGCTTCCATTTCTTTTACAATTTGTTTAAATTCAAAAAATCTCATTATGGTAGCTCTAGTCCATCTTTTTCAAACCAGTCTTTAGCATCTTTAACTAAGTTTTCGTAATTAGGGTCTGCTTTAATTTTAGCATTAATTGATTCTACACTTTGTAAGTCTTGCGGAGTTGCAGTTGGACCCATTAAAGTCTTTGCAATAAACTTTGGATCCTTTGCACCTTTCAAAGGTTCGTTGCTTATTCTATCAACTAATCCGTTTGAGGGGCTCCACTTATATCCTAGTGCTTTTGCTAACGAGGCAATCATAATCATACGGTGTTGGCCTTTAAAGTTACTTTTTGCGTCCATGCCACCTAAAGCAAATTTCATAAACTTCTGATCACCAAACATTAAATCTGTTTGTACAAATCCGTTTTTCTCATTACCTCTAATAGGTGTTTTAAAATGTACTGAAATACCAGACTTTCGAATCCATTGTTTAGGCTCTTCATCAGGATGATTTTTAACTACCCATGCTTGTAATTTTCCTACTAGATCGTCTTTACTAACTTTATCTTTCTCAATAGCAACATCTAAATCACCACTAGTGTCTTTAACACCAGTACTGCCAAGCATATGGCCTTTATGATCTAATCCAGTGATCTTTTCAAGCCAACCTAATGTAGGCTTTACATCTGCTTTATTAATACGGATTGTAGCTGGTTCGCCCTCAGCATTTTTGAATATGTTACCGCCTTCATTGAGAATCATTTGTTTTCCTTGCTTCAACTATTTTATCAACGCCACGTTTAAATTTACGAGGATCACCACTTCTAATACTGTTTATAAAACGTCTTTCTAATTCTGCGGCTGTATCTGCGTCATAACTATCAGTTATTCTGTTTAATAAATTAATCGAACTTTCAATTAAGTTATTCCCTGTTGACTGTATTAATGCTTCGTTATCAGTCGTACGGTGAATACTGTTTAGTTCTTCGAGTATAGATCTAGTGGTTCTTTTCATGGTTTCGTTTCCTATACTGTATTTAGTTGCCTGTGTGTAAATACTTCGACGATAAGGTGTTGACTTCTTACTAAGGTCGTAGTATACTATAAAACAAATACAAAGTCAACCCGCTCCAACTATTTACTTTAAGGAAATTAAATTATTATGATTGACCCAACAACGCAGGGGATTCTTACTCAGATTGACGGAAAAATGGGCTTAACTAGTAACTCTTTTCATAGATGTATTGGAGAACGAGGTTATTTTGCTACAGTTGTTGAATTAACTGAAAAAATCCGTATTGCTACATCAACTGATGGAGTTGGTAGTAAAATAGACCATTTGATTAGACACATGATGTATGATGTTATCGGTAAAGACTGTGTAGCAATGAATATTAATGATTTATTGTGTGTAGGTGCAAATCCTGTTGGGTTTCAGAACCATATTACAACGCAACCAGATCAAGCTAACATTATTCCTGATGTAGTGTCAGGAATTGCAGATTATTGTGTTGACAGCTTCACATTACTTACAGGTGGAGAAACGGAAATACTGCAAGAAACGAAATTTCATATATCAGGATCTGCTTTTGGACACATTGTTGATTTAATAAATGGTACTAGGGTAGAGCCTGGTGATGTTATAATTGGCTTAGAATCTAACGGACTTCATGCTAACGGATGGACAGCAGTATCTATTGGTGCTCCTAGTTTGATTAAAAGAGAGAATCTTACTGCAACAAAATTATATACTAGCGATATACATCCACTTAGATCTAGAGTCGAGCCTACAGCTATTGTTAATATTACAGGTGGCGGATTTAGGAATCTTGAAAGAATACCAAAGAATGTACAATATAATATAAATTATAAAATTACGCAAGACGTGTTTCAAACGTTAGAAGATCGTTATTCACATGCAGAATGCTTCACCCATTTTAATATGGGTATAGGAATGATAGTTATTGTACGACTAGAAGATGTTGATATAGCTCTTGAGCAGATGAAGGATACAGTAATTTTAGGCGAAGTATCAAAAGCAGATAATCCTAAAGTAATAGTAAATGGAATAGAAATATATTCAGGAACTGTTAAGCCATATAAAACAGTAACTAAAGTTGAAGAGGAGTCTCCGATAAACCTTACTGATAACTAGATTGAAATAAATAGAGTATCATATAGCAGACGGAGGTGACTATGAACTCTAACACATTTCATTTAGCGATTGAAGTGGGTGACCTTACTAATGCGATTGACTTCTATACAAACATCTTAGGATGTGAGTCATGTAACTCAGAACTTCCACACTGGATAGATATTGATTTCTGGGGCAACGAACTTACTTTACATTCCAGTAATCCTAAAGAGGATTGCACTAATAATACTAAACAAGAACATGCAGTTGATATGGGGATGGTAGTTGTCCCCCATTTTGGTGTGCATTTAGATCCTGATATCTTTGAAGATATTAAAGACCGTATTAAAAAACATAATATAAGCTATGTACAAGAACCTTATATACGTTTTAAGGATACTGACCTAGAGCAAGAAACATGCTTCATTAAAGATCCGCATGGTAATATACTTGAACTCAAAAGCCTGTCTACTGGCGCATGGAGATAAATACCTATATTATTACTATACCATAAACTAATAAAAATAAAGGAATATTAATGTTCAGTAAAAAATTAACGAAACCAATAGCTAATTTATCATTTGAACACCGTGCATTACTTTTTGCTGAACTAAGTGCTATTGCTTATTATGAAGGGAAAGATGCAACTCGAGAAGCAAAAAAACTAGGCTTCACTACAGTAGAGTTTTATAATATTAAAGGTGCAGAAGCATATCGTTTTATGAATAAGCATGATTTTGTAATTGCTTGTCGTGGAACACAACCTAAACAATGGAACGATATTAAAGCTGATGCAGAAGCATGGCCTGTTGTTTCAGAAACAGTCGGACGAGTTCATAAAGGATTTAAACATGAAGTTGATAAGTTGTGGCCTCAAATAGAAGAAGACTTAGAAAGAGAACAAGCAGAACGTAACGTTTGGTTTACTGGACATTCGTTAGGTGCAGGCATGGCAACTATATGTGCAAGTCGTTGTAAAGGCGAAAATAAATGTACGAATCCTAAAGAGTTACATACTTATGGAACTCCAAGGGTTGGTTGGCCTAGTTACATTAATCATATTCCGTTCAAACATTACCGTTGGAGAAACAATAATGATATTGTTACTCGTGTACCAATGCGTTGGATGGGTTATAAACATCACGGCACTTGTCATTACTTTAACCATTTTGGTAACCTTAGAAACTATACACCTTGGCAAATAGCTAAGGATCGTTGGCGTGGATTTTTTGTTAGTATATTAAAAGGTAAGTTTGATCCTATTTCTGATCATAATATTAATGAATATATTAAACACTTAAACAATTTAGCAAATGGTAGCAAAGAAGCTCCGCAACCATCTGCTATGAAAAGTTTAGATCCAATTACATTAATGAAGAATTAGAACTTTAGTTTATCTAAAATAGTTCCTTCTACTTTTGACATAAGTCTAACACCTGAATAGCCACAAACAAATGCTATAGCAAGTGCTACCTCAGTTCCAAAGCCAAAATGGGCCATTAGTGCTGGAATAAAAAATTCCGCCGCAACCCATCCTACTAATACTGATATCAATATATCTTTAATTGGTGTTTTTCTACGTACTACTGCATTACAGATTCCGCCAGTACCAGCCGCGCCAATACAACACGCCTTTGCACCGAACATTGTTACTAGTTCTGCTATCATAAGAGCCCTCCAAGTTTGTCTTTCTGACCTTATATTTAAATAAGTTGGAGGTGGTATTAAGCGATTATTTAATGATTAGTGTAACCCGTTAGGTATAATAACATAGTGTATTGCTAACACAATTCCTACTGATACAATTAGTCCTAACATCATTTTTAAGAAGTCTCGTCCTATTATAGGAAACACATACTTAAACTTATAGTTTTCCATAAGTGTTGATATTGCAAGTTCTCTTCCACATAACAATCCAACAAAGACCCAAGTAGTACTCATAGGAATATCATTATACTCTCTAAAGAACATTAATATAAATGCATATACTACATTAATTAATGTTGCTGAACGTACATACCTAGTGCCAGTCTTTTCTAAAACAACATGTTGAATCTTTCCTCCACGTTCATAAAACGTGTATCCTAAGAATACTATAAACACAACAGATACAAAAAGCATCCATTCAACGGATAATACTCTAGGAAGGAATACAGCAATATTGGCCATGTCGTGTGATAACCAAGTGTACCATAAGAATGCTGTAGTGATCCAACTACCAACACGCCAATAAACTTTATGTGTTTCAGGTACCTTATCTGCTTTCTCATCTATAACACGTTCAACTACCATCCAAATAGCATAAGCAACTATTGCCGCTAAGGCATATCCTATAATAGATTTAACTAACATCTTTTCTAATACAAATGTACTAGCAAATGCAGACAGGACTAAGAAACTTGTTGATACAGGTACGCCAATTCGTGTTAGTAATAGAAGTACAAGTGGAGCAGTTGCATGGTACCATTGTACTTCTTGGAAAGGTATTTTGTTTAGTCTACCAAATGATATGTCGCCCCCGTTAATATACCACCCATACCATAATGTAAATATTAAAACTGCTGATGCTGATAGCCAAAGTGTTTGCCAATTAAATGATGGCTCTGTGTTACCTGGATGATCTGAGTTAGATGCTATCCAAGGACCTAATGTTTGTACACTATCATTAGCAACAACTGAGTATGCCGCAAGAATAAATCCTACGACCATGTAGAGCAAAGTTAAATCCATATTTGATCCTTATTCTAATTTATGTTTTGTAATAATGTTATATATTTCTTGCCAGTTCTGCACTCGTACAACTTCTGGATTGTCGTACTCCTCATTAAAATCGTGTGTCATAAGAATTGGACGCAGTCCTGCCCGCAGTCCAGCTTCACAATTTTCTGGTTTATCTTCAACCCACCAAAGACCCTCTGGATACTCTTTAAGAATATCATCTTTTGGTGCTTGAGTTTCTAAACAGCGAACACGCCGAATAGTTGCAGGGAACCAACGTTCTAAGTTTTGTTGTCTAAGCTCGGCGGCCCAGCGGTCTGTGTGTGATGATGTGATTGCTTCAAAGTGATAGTTTAGTACTTTAAATTTAGCAAGTACATCAACAGAATCTCTGAAGGGTTTAATAAAGCCTATCCATGCACTAGAATTAAAACGTTCTATAAGAGCATTGACTTGTGGTCTATTAATTCCATACCGTTGTGATAGGTCGTATATGTTTTCGTCTGTAGTATCTTCAACATATATATTTTGAGTTTCTTTAAGCCAAGCCTCAAATGATGTTGTCCAATCTAACAATACTCCATCTACGTCTACTAAAATTTTGTGTTGCGAATAATCCAATATATCCCCCTGTATGATTTAATAGCTGTATTATATTATATTTTTTCTGTTATGTCAACCTTTTTGACACTTTATATAAATACCCATATAATCAATACAGACACTGGAAAAGACTAGGGTATTGCTATTCCTTAAGCATATTTTTTAACAATTTATACTTAAGGTAAAAATGGCATACAAAGTAAAACGACTAATTTGCAGAATGCGAATGTGGTATGCTGAAGTTCGAGGACATAAAGGTAAAAGATGGAATTACGAACCTTCAGAACACTACATGGGCAGATCCAGATCCAAAAAACACTAATTTAAACCACTTTTAGTATGGTTTTCGCTTGACCTACATAATTACTTGTGTTACTATAATCATAGTAAGCATATTGCATTTTATTAGCGGAAGACAAACATGAAAAACTAATTATGATCGTACTAGAGATACTTCCATTTATTTTGTTATCAATAATGATGATGTATAAAAAATAATAGTAGTCTAGTGCCTAACAACAATCGCGGCGTAGCCCGAATAAACGTATTGAGATAGCGAGCCCCTTGTAGAGAATCAATAGTACCTACAGGGGGTTAATCTTTTCTGCTATATAATAGTATGTTTAGAAAAATTTTAAATTGGTTTAGCAAATTTGGTGATTGGATGGCGCAAAGTGATAGAGAAATGCGTGAAGCTGGTTACATTGTTAGTTGGCCGCCTATAGGATGCTCTTTTGGTGCTCCGCACGTTCATTATATAGGTCCACCTAAAAAACCCCACATAAATACACAGACTAATGATAGACCTAACACCATTTCAGGAGAAGATCCAAGAACTTAAAGATAACGGCAATTACCGTGTCTTTAACGATATTCTTCGTACCAGAGGACAATATCCTAACGCCATATGGTATGGCAAATATAATATTAAGGATATTGTAAATTGGTGTTCAAATGATTACTTAGGTATGGGACAACATCCAGTTGTTTTAGATGCTATGAAAACTGCCCTTAACCAGACAGGTGCGGGTGCAGGTGGCACACGAAATATTGCTGGAACATCTCATTATCATGTTGCATTAGAGCATGAGTTAGCTTCTCTGCATAGCAAAGAATCCGCTCTGCTTTATACTTCAGCTTATGTTGCCAACGAATGGACATTGATTGCTCTTAAACGAATCATTCCCGACATTGAATTTGTAAGTGATAGTAAAAATCACGCTTCATTAATTGAAGGAATCAGAAACAGTGGTGCTAAGAAACATATTTTTAAGCACAATGATCTAGAGCAGTTAGAAAGTATACTGAAAGACGTCAAAGGAACACCTTGTGTTGTTTTTGAGTCTGTGTATAGCATGGATGGATATGTCAGTAAATTAGATGACATTCTCAACTTAGCTGAAAAATATAATGCCGTTACATATCTTGATGAAGTCCACGCCGTTGGCCTGTATGGTGAAACAGGTGCTGGTTGGTCAGCAAAGCAAGGATCACAGGACAGAGTTGATATATTAAACGGTACGTTAGGTAAAGCCTTTGGTGTACAGGGTGGATATATAGCAGGGAAGGCAGTTGTCTTAGACGCTATCCGTTCGGTCGCCTCAGGTTTTATTTTTACTACTTCTTTATCACCAGTCACTTGTGCTGGTGCTTTAGCAAGTGTAAAATATTTGCGGGACAACAATCAACTACGAGTACAACATCAGGAACGTGCTGGTCATTTAAAGACACTATTAAGAACAAATGGCTTACAAATTTTTGAAAACGAAACACATATAGTACCGGTCTTCGTAGGAGACGCAAAACGCTGTAAAGCAATGAGCGATGCCTTAATCAATGATTTTGGAATTTATTGTCAGGCTATTAACTATCCTACAGTAGAGGTAGGTACTGAACGTTTACGGTTTGCTCCAACTCCGCATCATACAGATGCTATGATGGACAATTTAGTAGATGCTTTAGTTAAAGTAGAGACAAAGTCACATAGAAAGGCTTTTCTCTAAAAGGAGTTGTATGAAGATTAATATAAAAAAGGCATTGTGGTTTAGTTTAGGTTGTGTCCTATTAGTAATTGCAATTATTGGTGTATATCTACCAGGGTTACCTTGGTCAACACCGGCAGTAGGAGCGGCTTTTTGTTTTGCACGAAGTTCGGATCGTATGCATAACTGGATTATGAACCACAAACTATTTGGACCCTTTTTAACTAACTGGGCTTCTAAAAGAGTATTTCCTACAAAAGCAAAGTATTTGATGTTGGTAACAATGGCATCAAGTTTATGTTTAATGTGGTTTACGACAGGAAACATAAAAGCAATTATGTGGACAGGTGGTGCAATGTTATGTTGTGCTATATGGGGATGGAGATATCCAGGTTCCATAGAAGAACATAGTAGAAGAAAAGACGCAGGCGAAAAGATTGCTTGGTTAAAGTAATCACATCTTAATTATTAAGGCGATAAATACACTATACTATATATTGTGGATAGTATCGCCTTAATCACGAACAGCTACATTGGTGTAGCTTAATTCAAAATCTAAAAAATTTAGCGGTATAACCACAGGAGTTTACAATGACAATTAAACGTCATGTAATGGCAGGACTTCTTATATTATTTTCAATCTTTTTAACATCATGGCTAGTAACGAAAGCTACAGCTCATGAAGGCATTCATGAAGGCATGGCCGAACATGAACTAATGGACGTTCCTAAAAAAGGAACGACTAATCAATTCTGGGGTGAATGGTTTGGTGAGAATCCTTTTATTAAAGAGCCTGCGTTAGAGTATGTTTTAGACTGGAAAGTCAACGAAGTTCCTAGAAGTATTACAATCTATTATGATGTTAATAATGACGGATTTCCCGATGTAGTTTTTGCTCACCCAATTGTAGCTGAAAATCAAGCACCAGCATGTGGAACACACAGAGATGAAGAATCTAGACACTTAATGTTTACAACATGCAAAATTGGAGCTGGACCTCACACTGACTATTTTGTCACTCACGAACATAGTATGTTTAGAATTCTAGACCAACATACTTGTTCAGGTTGCCCATTAAAATAATTAATTATAGTAGCAGTTAATTGTATCTTGCAATGGATATCTACTGAGATCTGGGGCTGTCTGCTAAATACTATTATATAAAATAATAAGTTTAATCGGGCACAACTCTACCAGGTTGGGAAATGCAGGAGCAAGAGGGCATGAAGAAGTTTTCAACACTTATTGTTACTGTCATGGTAACAATTTTTTTAATGAGTGCAACGGCGCACGCCGAGAATACAGTAACATCCACGGTTACTGGAACTACTACTGTAGATAGAACTCCTCCAACGGCTTCGGCTCCAAACGTAATGATTAACAATCAAGATGTATGTTCTACAGGCACAAGCGCCGCTATACAAACCCAAATTTTTGGTATAGCTGGCGGTACAACCATTAGAGATTTAAACTGTGAAAGACTCAAGTTATCTAGATCATTGTATGGTATGGGCATGAAGGTTGCGGCAGTAAGTCTTTTATGCCAAGATGCAAGAGTATTTGAAGCTATGGAAATGGCAGGAACTCCTTGTCCTTATAAAGGCAAAATTGGAGTTGATGCGGCGAAGGCATGGGCAGAGAATCCAGAGAAGCGTCCCGATTATGAGAAATGGTTGAAGGAACATGAACTTGAAAACGTTGAAAAAGAATGGAACAACAATAAGAAGACTTGGGGCGTTGGCCTTGGTAGTCTTGCTATGTTGCTCTTCCTCTTATAGTCTAGCATACGATCAACAATATACAGTTGGGGGTACAGGCCCGCAAGGTGGCGTTGTGACTTCTGTATCTGTTGCTAGTGAAGTTACAGGAACTGCTACTTCACAAGTTGGTGATAACTTAGAAACCATTACTACAACAAAATTTACAGAATCAGTTGTCGAAAATGTAACTACAACTAACCAAGTAACACAAACAACTATTACTGTAACTGAAGAAGATAAGTCTACAGGTGATATTATTACAGGTACTAACCTTAATAGATCTGGAATAAACAGTCCAGCTGATGCTAAAGTAAAATGTGTATATGGTGCTGGAAGTGGATTTTATAGAGATGGTTTAGGTTGTGGACGACACACGGACCGTTGGGATGATCTTCATATTAAAACAGAAGGACAACACGAATATACAACTGATATGGACAATTGGATGACCCAACAGGAAATGAATTATGGATTTAGTGCTACTGCTACTGCACAAGGTAAAGATTCTAGCCCAAGTAATACACAATTTACAATTACAGTAAAACTTTATGATCCAGACACAGGTGCTAACACACAAGAAAGTAATACTTGGACATTAACTAGTTCATATCAAACGTTTAGTACAACTTTAGATGTTGGAACTAATACATATGGTGCAGATTCACAGCTAATAGCAACGTTCCTTGGAGTAGATCCAAACTGGGATGGCTCTGGTTATGACACAGATATACAAAATTTTAACATGACCTTAACTTATGATGTACTAGAATCAGTAGTAGAAACAATTAATCAGACTATTGTAAATAGTGTAAATTCTGCTTTAGAAACGATAGAAAATCAAACTACTTTAGTTTATAATCCAATTATACAACCAGGCACAGATACTACAACTACAATTGCTCCACCAACTGCGCCTACACAAGATTCTTTTACTGTAAATGTAGCTGGTAACAACGGCGGAGGAGTTAATTTACAATTTAATGTTGAAGTAGACGAAACAGCTGGTGCGGCTACAGTTGAAATGGCGGCTACAAATTTAGAAACAGGAGTAGTTACTATTGATGAAGTTGCAAATATAAGTTTAGATTTTAGTTCAGACTCGGGTGGAACAACAGAAGTAGTTAATGTTGCTGAAGTTGAAACGCAAGTAGGTGGAGCAATTGAAAGTGCAGTTGCAGAAGCAACAACTGAAATGCAGGTTGCAGAAGCAACACCACAAACTACTGAAAGTTCAGCATCAACAACAGAGGCGACAACAGAAACGGAAACAGAGTCGGAAACAGCGAGTAGTGAAGGAGAAAGCAATGAGACAGAAACAGTACAAGAGTCCAGTAGTGATGTGGAAGAGCAAGTGGCAGACAGTGGAGAGACGACATCATCTGACAAACCAGATGGAGATTCGAAAAGTACTGATAAGTCTGGATCAAAGTCCAAGTCCAAAACTAAAGTCGCTAAGAAGATGACGAAAGAAGAAAAGATAAAAGAACAAGTTGATAAGGCTAAACAGAAGATAGCTAGAAAGATTTTAATGGCTATGGCTGATACTTATAATGCTATTAACGAAGCAACTAAGATAGCACTTATGGCTAGTTTGACAGATACAGAATCATTTAAAGCATATCAAAAGAAAAACAATGAAGACTTAGCTAATTGGTATAGTGATTTACAAGTATATAAAGATATGCCACAGTTAATAGATCCTGCGGCACAACTATATGAGTTAGCTTCAGATAAAATAATGAACGAAATGATAGACGAACAATATAAGAAATAAAGGAGGGCAAAATGGCAGAGATAGAGTATAAAGGAATTAAAGTAGGGGGCAGTAAGCTCTTAATAGTTATACCATTGATTGGTACTATTATGGGTGGCCTATGGGGAGGCTTCGAACTCTTTAATAGATATCAAATGATGGAAGCAAAGATTAACAAATATGTTGCTCCAGATCTTTCAGACTTTGATAAACGCATAGCATTAATTGAAGGAAAGCTAGTAGAAATACAAGAGTCAGTTATAACTGCTAGAGATTATACACGTGATATTAAAATAGATCTTAAAAAGGATCTAGATTATGTAACAGACCTAACTGAAGATTCAAACAAAGAAACAAAGTTATTAGATAGAGAGTTACGTGCTGATATTAATGCAAGTGTTAAAGATATTAAAGCTCAAATGAAAACAGTTCAAACAGAGATAGAAGAATCACTTGAGAAGACAGAAGAAAATATTAATAAGAAGATTGAGAAAGCATTAGAAAATCCATTAGCTGGTATGGCTACTTCAAAATAGTTTGCCCTGTACTTGCCCAGTCTGCCATAAAGCTATCTAATCCTTTTTTAGTTAATGTGTGTTCATACATCTTATAGACAACGTCTGGCGGTATAGTTACTACTTGAGCGCCTAGTACAGCCGCTAGTTCGACATGTTTTACACTTCTAACACTTGCTACTAACACTTCAGTTTTAAATCCTTGTACACAATACATTTTAACAATATCAGCAATAAGATTCATACCATCTTCCCCAATATCATCTAAGCGTCCGACAAAGGGTGAGATATAAGTTGCTCCAGCCTTTGCGGCTAACAAGGCTTGGGCTACACTAAAACATAATGTAACGTTTACTTCAATATCTAAATGTCTTAACGTCTTACAAGCAATTAAGCCATCAACTGTTAATGGAACTTTAACAACAACATTGTCTGCCAAACTTGCTAGATATTGTCCTTCTTCAACCATATGAGCATGATCTATTGCTGTTACTTCAGCACTAACAGGCCCATTCTGTATATTACAAATGCCCTTAATAGTTTTATCCATATCATCGCCATTCTTATATATAAGCGAAGGATTAGTAGTTACCCCATCTACCATACCGGTAGGAATTAGTTCTAAAATTTTGTCTATATTAGCTGTATCAATAAAAAATTTCACTCATTACTCCTTAAAAAGCCCTCAGTACTTATTGCCCTAACTTGGCCAACACTCCCATAAGGTATATCATAAAGACGATTAAAGCAAGTCCTCCTATTGCTCCTTTTGCCTTTTCCCAGTCACTCATCAAGAAAATTCAGTTCTAATAGACCGAAAGCCCTCAGGTCTTAAGTCACGCCATTTATTCTTACCTAAATCCCACAGTATCATTCTGCCGTCTTGAGGTTGTGGTCTATGATACTTTTTTGCTTCTATATCAATATCGTGATGTTGTAATGGGTGGGTTTTAAGCATATATGTACGTTCGGCGCCACATTGCTTTTCATATACGCACTTGCCAGTGTAAAAGGCTAACTGCGATCTAACTTCAGACTCGGTAAACATACTACTCCTTTATTGTGAAGGTTAAAGAGTAACCTTCATTATGAAGGTTACCGTAAAACTAAAAAATCTAGATTATCATTCTGAATTAAATTAATCTTAAGGTCAAGTTTATCTGAAAATTTGTAAGTTCCTGGTTTAAATGGTTTATTCTGTTGTTTCTGCGTCGGTTTAGCTGATCCTCTAGCTGGTTGTAAGCCGTCTCCTGATGTCATTATACAACTGTATGCATTTTCGAAATGCGATACTAAACTAAACGTCGTCGTTTCTTTATTAAAGTATACTAGTACTGGCGCTCTTAATATTTGACCATTTGGAATTTGTATAACCCCCATGCCAACTATCATAGGTTGCTCACCATACTTACCTGTTACAATTGCCAATACTTGATCTGTCTTACCACAATCATATAGTGCTGGCCATTTTGCCATCTGACTTACTAACGGCTCTAACTCGTCTGGTGTTGGAGCCTTTGGTGCTGTATCTGGAACAGTTTTGTTTTGCTCTGCTTCTAATCCTGGATCAACTGTTTGTCCTTCGGCTAATGTTTGTGTACATCCTATCGCTATGAACATACAAAACGCAAATGCTAATGCTCTGCGGTAATCATAATCTAACATAGATTTAAACATAATAATGCCTCCTAATATAGCATTATTATTTAGTATATAATTATGTTTAGAATGTAATTAAATGACTAGTCGATGTAGTTAGAAAGCATTTGTTGTGAACATAGCTCTAAGCCTTTCAGCCATTGTTCTTCCTCATTAAAATCAAAGACACTAGTGTCAGTAGGATCGCATATCAGCCATGCATTTTGATCATTGACTTCAACATTTAGTTGTTCTTTAGTCCAGACACTCATGCCTGCGAACATTCTCCAGCCTTTAGGCTCATTACCTGATGCTAATTTCTCTATCATAAGTAAGTCGCTAGTAATTGCTAATTTGTTATTTGCATTTAATGTATTAGCACTTACCCATTCATTAGTATGTAATAAAACAATAGATGTATCACTAACCGGCCCACCTTTATGTACAAAAGTCATTTCAAGTGTCGGGTCGAACGGTATATCTTTTAACGAACCTAAGCTACTAATCTTAAACTGACTAGGCTTATTTAAAATAACACCACATACTTGCCCTGTCGTGGGATTTTCATCATATATGTAGACAACACTTTGTTGAAAAACAACGTTATTGTTTAGTACAGGTGTTGCTACAAGGAGTTTTCCTTTGTAACGTGTATCCATATCAACTCCAGTCAGGGAGGGGTCCGCCATATTTTTTTCCTTTAATTTTTTTGCCACCAACTGTGACCCTATGTTTGCCTACCTTATGACTCTTCCTACCACTTCTAGTTCTTAATCCTTGAGCTTTGCAACTTGATAAAGCACTTGCACCAAGTGATGAATCTGGTCTAGAAGATCTACATAGTTTTGCTGTAGCTTGAGCTTCGTCAATTAAGGTCTCGTCGATGTCTTTAATTTTCATAATAATATTTATCTATATCTATCCGCCTTGTTGGCAAATTCTTCTTCGCACAATTTAAACGATAACGCTTTTCGGGGTCCTCTCGTTGTGTTGATTCTTACCTCACCTGATTTTTGGTGATATTCAATCTTTGTTATCTTAGCTAAATCGTCATTTTTACCTACTGCTATAACCTGTCCTATTTCTAGGCCGATGTTTAATTTTCGCATTTGTGTCATTGGATTACCCCTTTCGAGTCTGCTGTAGAACACAGCATTTGAACTATCTACACAAGTATTTATTGTAGGCCCCGCTGTAGCTTCTTCAAATATACCAAAATTCACGTTTCGCATTGTTTCTATTATAACACCTCACCTAATATAAGTCAACTAAATATTTTAGAATGCAAATATATACGCAAATTAACCAACCTAGCAGTATGCCTGAAGGTTCTAAATGGCTACCGTGTTTAAAGACTTCTACAGTACCGCATCGTAAGGCTTGGAAACAGTCTTTGTTGCTTACCCATTATGATCCTATGAAACATTATGAACATAATATTGTAGAACTATTAAATGAAAAGGTTTATTGCATAGGTAGTAGAACATATGATAGATTAGTTAACTTAGGCTTTACCAAAGTAGAAATGCATGGCTCATATGCAGACGATATTAAAATACAATCTAAACCCTTAACTCCTTGTACTTGGTTGCATGGTGATAAGTTTTCTCGAGATTTTAGTAAGTACGCAGGTGTTACTGCTATCCAAACTTGTAAATCCTCATTGAACGAATCCTCACTGCGAGAAATTCTCTCACTGAACGAATCCTCACTGCGAGAAATTCTCTCACTGTATGTTTACAGCTCTAGAGTATTAGAAGCTTTGGAGGTCACTACCTTTCCACATACTAAACTTTTCCACACAGAATCTTGCAAGCCAACTTCAGAAAAATGGTTAGAAATCCAAAGTTTTTATCCAGGAGATGAATTTAACCAAAAGGCCCCGCTGTAAGGATCTGCACCAAACGGACAGAAAAGCCAATAAAGACAAAGACTTAACGAAATGGTTGTGGTTTTTGGTCTGAGACACCACAAGAGTTTGTGTCATCCAGCTCTCTCGATTTAATTTTACCAATAGGGGTTGACATCTGCTCCTGTTGACCTTATTATATAATGTATGATAAACACAATAACAAAATATTTGATTTTGATGTTGATTACTTTATTAATGTTTCTACCAAAGGCGAGTGCTAATCCAGTTAATGATTTTGGACTTAAACTTAAGACTTGGTGGGCTAATGAAAAGGCTGAAACAATTTACTTCCAAAAAGGCAAAAGAGAAGAAGCAAGAGCTCAATGGAGTAATACGGTAATAAAGTTCAAGTCACTATTTAATAAAGAAGCAGAATAAAAACCTATAACTAACCAGGAGTAGAAACCATGAAGATTTTACTTAAGATCACCTTCATTGCTTTAATAGGATTAACCTTCACTGGCTGTGGAACTATCAGCTCACTGAACAATAGTCCATCAAATGAATGGCTCAACGGAGGTGCGAAAGTTGATAAGGGCGATACTCCTGGTGACCCATGTATCCGATGCGGACAGAATTTTATCTTTATTCCAAACGAAGACCAATCAGCTTTGAAAGAAGCAGAGAGACAAGGATTTCATTGGGGTAAAGATCAAGGTATCGCATATTAAGATCTGAGGCCACTCATTTTTATTAGGTAAAAAAAGATGATATTTTGGCAAAATAATGGTTGACCTTCTGACCGATTGAGTGTATTATATACATAACAATAAGGAAACAGAGGGCAATTATATGTTAGATCTTATCAAAGAAATCAAATCCAGAAACATTAAAACAGAGGCTTGGATCGCTGAAGATCCAAAAAACCGTTGGTCAGGACTATATCCCGAAGACGAGGCTTATTGGGTTGAAAGAGGTATCACTACCTTAGATGCCCTAGAGAGGGATGAGTTGGCCACTTATATATACGAAGGCCATAAGGACGCTTTCGGAACAAAAGGCCGTCATTACGATTTTAATAGCATGAGCCTTCAAGAGCTGAAGGACGAGGCTGACTATATTAGTAAGGCCGTTTCTGAGTCAATGGAACAAGAAGCTCAGATCGAACAAGAGCGAGAAGCAGAGTTTAAGGCTCTTATTCAAAATACTATTGAGCTTGGTGCTGGTGATGAAGAGACAGCTCTAAGGTGGTTGACTCAAGATGAAGAATTTTATCATAGTCAAGATGTCGAATCTTGGGTATGGAATAAAGGATTACTTTTTACCAAATATGGTAAGGAGTTGGTTAAGAAACTCGAAACCATTATTACATTTAAAGAGTGGCAAGAGGCATCTTAGGGGTTGACCTTTAGTATAAAAGATCATATAATGTATATAACAATTAGGCAATAAGGAGGGCAAAATGGCATATCTAGTTTATAACACAGACAATTCAGCAATCACAGACGGACCTTTCAAAACCAAATCGGCGGCGAAAGCATCAGTCACAAGGGCATCCAAAAAACATTTTCTTAAAAACGGTTCCAAGCTCAAAAATATCGCGGTAGCAGAGTCTACTTATTATTATGAGAGTATCGAGAAGATGGTTGAGCGAACTAATATGATGACTGGTAAGAAATACAAGGAGAGCATCAATACTCCAATTTCTTGTTCACCAGCGTCAGAAACTTATTGGAGTATGTAAAAATGGAAAATGTTATGTCAAACGAAGATCAAAAGTTTTTTGAAGAAATGGATTACCATTCAACATATGGTAAGACGTTTGGTGCAGAAACAGTCTGGTCAATCTATAACGGTTATGGGTATGGTGAAATTAAATTTGGTAATCCACACCCATTCGGCGACAAGGCTGTCATTAGACATAAATGCGATGTCTTTGGACCGTACAATGAATTGGTAGAGGTCGAAGGTAAGAACTGGGGCGATCTTTGGATTGCGGCCAATAAAGCAATCCTTCAGTCAGAAGACTTGCACCATATCTATATTGAAGGTTTCAAAAAGAACGATGCCGGTGAACTAGAACTTGTGACAGGGAGCTAATATGTATAATAAAGAAGCGGTCGACAAACAGATCAAAAAAGATCCAAGAATCAAATCAAGTGAAGCCAAATTGATTCACAGGTTGTTAAAGGGCAGAGTGACAAATCCAGACATAATTAAAGATCCATCTAAACCAGCTTTTATAGTGAGGACAAAATAATGGGATTTGAAAGAAAATGTATTGCTCATATCAAGAAGATGGTTCACAAGCGACATGATCAGCATATTGAACCTTGGTTCCAGTCTGGAACTTTATGGTGCGATAATATTTGTGAAGATGTGGCAGATACCATTCAGCATTCAATTGTGAATTTTGTTCAAGCTCACAAGGTTATAGAAGGTTTTAATTTTAGAGATTATTCAGTATCAAAATCAGTTCTAAGGGCGACAGAAACAGAACCCTGGGACCAATGGTGCTTTGATATTGGTTAATCTTAGGGGTTGACCTTTTATCCTAAAGGTCATATAATATACTTAATAATAAGGCAAACAGAGAGGCAAACTAAATGGCATATATCAAAACAGAAGAAGTTTCCGCAATAAGAAACGAACTTAAGAAACGATTCGGACATACCGGATTAAAGTTTGGCGTCAAGAAACAACACCATTCAAGTGTTCACGTCACAATCAAAGCAGGGCCAATAGATTTTTCAGACATTTATAGAGACCATTATGGTTCGGGCGATCATTATGCCCAAGTAAATGTTTATCACCTAAGCAATTACGGTCAACACCAACCATTCTTTGAAGAAGTTCTTAAAATAATTAAAACGGCTCCAGCATTGGCTGAAGGTGGCCGTGAATGGTTTGACAAGAGCGATATAATGACGGACTATTTTCATACCGCATTTTATATCAATCTTAATGTAGGCGAGTATGACAAACCATATGTCTACAATGGCAAGAAAATTTCCAAGAAAGAATTACTGAAGGAGGTTGCATAATGGTAAAAAATAAAAGAGCTCTTCCATTTGAATGTGAAGTATTAGATCATCCTGAAGAAATCACAAATCCATTCAGTGGAGTGAAAGTCACTCTACCACCTGATGCGGTTGCGGTATATGATTGCATCAAGGGAGCAGAAATGCTAGGTAAATTTGATAAGGTGCAAAAAGGGATTGATTGGTTTATTAATAACGAGCCTAAGGCTTATATGACCCTTTTAGATTAGGAAAGAATGGCAAAAAATAAAAGAAACAGATTTGAAAGAAAACTAGATGAATATAATCATACAATGGAATTGATCAGAACAATAATTCCGATTGCTATATTGATTCTTCAGGTAGTTATATTGTTAAGGCTTATATGACACCATTCGGATTGCTAGGTTTACTTTTAACAATATTTGGCTTAGGTATGGTGACCTATATGCTGATACAATGGAACAATGAAACACCAAGAAGGAAAAATGACAATAATAAAAAAGATAGTTAGGAATATTTTTGATACTTTAATGCTAGGATCAATAACGGTAGGCGGTACAATTATATTTCTAATGTTAGTAGGAGTGGTGACAATATGATGATTGACTTAATACTTTTAATCAAGGTAATGGCTTTAGGAGGTCTTTTAGTAGGCTGTGGTTATTATCTTGGAATAGGTGCAGGCCGAAAACAAGGGTCTGGTGATACAGTCGATATGCTTTGCCACCGAGGATATCTCAAGTTTCGTAGGGTTGGAAAGAACAGAAGAGAGATAGAACTTATAAAATTAAATGGAGAGGTAGAAGAATCATGATAAGAGAATTTGTTTTAATTATTTCGATGTCGATGAATAATAGTGGGCATCTTCCATCACAAAATTCTTATAATGAATTGGCTATACCTATGAAGAATGTCTTCGCTTGTGAGCTAGAGAAAAAGCAGATACCAGACAAAGATTGGTCTATAAATGGGTATCAGTTTAGTATCGAAGCCACTTGTCTTCCTAGAGAAGATTTTATTGAGCCCGATCAAGAATATTATATGGAATGCTGGGATAAACCACAATATGATTTACCAGAGCATTGTAGAGATTTAGAATTCCACGATTCGGATTTTCCGAACGACTCGGTAGGTTCGAAAGAAAAGGGATAATGAATTCTATGCTAGGAACTAGGACATCCGAAGCATAGAGGTTTTCAGCCGTTGCGGCTTGTTTCTCCAGAGCATAGCTCAAATAAACAAAATCGCAAGACGGAAGCCTGAGAAGGATTCATGACAAAGGTTGTCTTCCTAGAGTCAGCTGGGGGATTGAATTCGAGCCGATACTAGAGCTAGTAGATCGGGGAGTCTTTAAAACCAAGATCAGGCCCATTTTTTATGTATTTTGGACAATCTTAGGGGTTGACCTTTTGAGCCTTTGACCGTATAATGTATATAACAATAAGGCAATAAAACGAGAGGCAAAAAACATGGCAAATAATTTTACCAACAACGAAATGAAGCTAGAAACTCTAGCCCAACTAGAGTGCTTAACGAACAGTCTAAAGGCTAAGGTGAATGTCCTTGATGCTTTGGACAGAGATGAAGCGTCAGGATCTTTTGATCTTCACGATCAGCTATCGACGTTCCATCAACTAACTGAGTCTTTGGCACAGGTAGTTTCAAGATCTGAATCAATAGTTCCTAAAGGAGGGCAATAATATGAACAATCTAGTCACAAAGGCAAGCGAATTAATCTACCAAATGGACAACGGTCAACTCAACGAAGTGATCGAAGCTGTCAAACTGAAACGTCAGCATCTTTCACGTCAGGCTACTAGAACTATTATGGTAGGCGATATTGTTGGATTTGAAGGTCGAAGAGGCCAACAGGTAAGCGGTAAGGTTGTTAAGGTAAACCAAAAAACCTTAGTAGTCTTAGATTCAAAAACCCAAACAAGATGGAAAGTTTCAGGAACTTTGGTTCATAAACTAGCCATTGGAGAAGAGGCGTAAATGGGTCCTTATTCCGAACAGAAACAGATCGAACGAGCAGAGACCGTTAAGGCGGTCCTGGCTCGTCCTAATTTAAGCGATTGGGCTAAGAATTTTTGGGCAAAGGTCGTAAGGGATCTTTGCTTTGATGAAGAAAGTTATAATCGCAGAGTCAGGGAAACTTATCAAAATTTAAGACCCTGTGAGCTTTTAATTAAAAGGAAATAATGGGGCATTGGAAATTCAAAGATCCGAACAGAAAGTCAAACCGACATAAGTTTGAGCGGATAGTCAAAAGACGTGAATTACCAAAAGCCAGACATGAAGCCTTTCAAAAATTCAAAAGACAGGGCGATAATGACCATGTTGCTTTGGTAAAGTCTTTGAATTCAATTGGTATCAAAGAGCAGAATAAAGGTTGACTTATTTGATATAAGACCGTATAATAAACTTAACAATTAGGCAAAGAGAAAGGCAAGATTATGGCAGATAAATTAGTTGAAGAAATAGCTAGAATGGACTTGACCCAGCGAGACGATTTTGTTAAGACTCTCGTTAGGAAATGGCCACATATGGCTCTGAGCTTATCTAATATGATAGGTTTGGAAATAACAATTAACGACATGGAGGAGGCTAATGATTAAGGCTATATTTTTTATGGCGATCGGTGCATTAGGTTTCTATCTTTACCAAGACCCATCACAATTAAATCCGTTGGTGGACTCGGCTAAAGATTTAGTGAACCAAGGTGCAGAGTTTATCCAAGATAAAACAAAGGCAGAATAATTGGAGGGAAGGGCTATGGACATCATTTTCGACGTAGATGGAACTTTGATGGACATTTCACATAGAAAGAAGTTCGTTGAGCAACGACCTAAAGACTGGGATAGTTTTAGGGACGAGACTCCGAACGACACCCCAATTAAAGAAGTATTTCAAATCGCTATTGCTCTACAGAAAGCTGGTCATAGCATTATTATAGCCAGCGGGCGAAACAAGAGCCAAAGAGCAATCACCCTGAAACAATTAATGGCTGAAGGATTAGTCTTTATTGATTTGTTCATGAGAAGCGACAAAGATTTTAGATCTGATGTGGTTCTTAAGAAAGAGATGCTAGGAGCCATGAGACGAAAAGGCTATAATCCTAAAATGGTGTTTGACGACAGAAGTTCGGTCGTTCAAATGTGGAGAGATGAAGGCTTACGAGTGGCACAGGTTGCCCCGGGAGACTTTTGAACAGGCCTGGCGATAATTGTGCTCGTCCAGTGCCAGGTAATACCCTGGACGGGCAATATATTAACCAACAACCAACGGAGGCTATATGATTAAGGCAAACAACGAAAAAAATGAAATCGATAATCGATCAGAAAATGAAATTGAGCATGATCGAATGATGAAAGAATTCTTTGACAAAGGCGGAGTGATCCAAAAAATACCATCAGGGATTACAGGGTCTGAATATTATGGAACTCCAGCAGTCGTAAATAAATGGGCAAAAAAGAAGAAAAAATAAGGTTGACCTGCTAAATTTTAGGTGCTATAATGTATATAACAATTAGGAACACTTAAACGAGGAGTGATGCATATGACATCCAAGATCGTAATCAGGGACGCAACGAATACTCATTGGTCTTCAAAAACCAAAGAGGCAGGAAAATGTTTCAAAGTTATTAAGCTCACCAATTACAAGAACTTCAAAATTTTGGGCCAACTCTTTACTCAACTAGAGTTGAAGAAGTTTTTAGAAACCCTACCATCCAGAGTCAACTACGAAATCTTAGGAGAACAATAAAATGGGATATTATACTCTACCTCCGATCGATCGTAAACGGTACACCGACATAAAAGGACTTGAAGGACCGTTCGTAATGAATAGTGGTAAGGTTTTGTATTATGATCCTAAGGAAGGCAAGTATTATGATCGTGATACAGATTTCTATGTATCGAACGAAGATATGCTTCATCATAATCAATTGAGTTCTGAACTTTACACCGAGGAGGGCAATCATGATAATGTATAATGTTGATGATGTTTTAACAGCCAGACGTTCAGATCCAAAGAAAACGAACAATCAATTTTTCACAGAATCAGTTGGTGGAATGACAAGAGAATGCGAACTGATTAATGCTCTGCTTGATATTAGAGATTCAAGCGAAAGCGGGTCATATGAAATGGCCACAGTAGATCAAACTTTAGGAAAAATGGGATATACCCCATGGACGAAAGGATAAAGAATGTTGAGAACTTTTATATTCCAAACGGCAACAGATTCAATCGAGATTGTGGCCACAGGATTTAGGGATGCCTGCGATACTTTGGCAGAGGCATTCCCGGCAATCAAGATCACAGATATCTTAGCCATGGAGGAGCATTTTTGTCCTGATATTAATGATACAATTCATTAGGAGATTAAAGTTATGTCAGTTCTAGTTGGTATTATGAGTATAGTATTTGGAGGTTATGTGGCACAACCACAATGGTTTAATGATGGACCATATGAGTTTCTTGAGGCACATCAATCTCAAGAAGAATGTCAGATTGTAGGAGCAGGAACGAGTGATATTTGTTCTGAAGGGAATCGATATGCTCTTTCAGATAAGAAAGCCCCTAAAGTGTCTGAGACAGCAAAATTTCAATTTGTCGATTGTGATTATTGGGCAGGTTGTTATGCAATGAAAGAGGAGAAGTAAATGTTAAAAATAGACGAAGTGGTACCTGGTAAGGCATTTGCCTGTAAATTTAAGGTCTTGACAATGTTAGATACATTTGGTAGACCAAATGGGCTATCTGATGTACCGTTAGCAGGTCCAGGCGACTATGAAGGCTTTGGTCTTATTAAAGTTCGGGACATGGAGTCTAAGCAGGTTAGAGTTGTAGATCAAGCGAGCGGAAAAGAATTCATCGTTTCTTTTGATAATATTTGGGATATCGATGAAGCGGTTTACGAACCCGAAGCCACTAAGGAAGAAAAGGATGGATAGTTGAAACTTTTATTATTCATCACGAGCGTCATCGTAGGAATCACTTTAATATTCTACGGAGCTCATCTTCAAGATCCATTTGATCTTGATCTAAATTATTGGCAATATGCTGGATTGTGTTTTGTAGGGTTTTCTTTTATACTTTGGGTAGATAGAGATTAATCAGTTTGAGCTCCCCGTAGCTCAGCTGGATAGAGCAACGGACTTCTAATCCGTAGGTCGAAAGTTCGAATCTTTCCGGGGAGGCCAACTGAGATTATTCATTTTTGGTAAAAATGTACCAAATCAAAAAGCCTACAATTCCATACAGAACCCATTCCATGCTGATATTTATTGACAATCTTAGGGGTTGTAATCTACTTCTAAAGATCGTATAATGTATATAACAATTAACACAAAGGGGGCAACATGGCAATCCAAAACATAATCTCAAGAATTAGTCCAGATGAACTTATCAATCAGATCGCAGATA
>Ga0206683_10000049_pt1 | contig 74253 bp, 72 predicted proteins | sample M280m12015metaG_FD_155483 | JGI IMG/M metagenome (GOLD analysis project Ga0206683, IMG submission 155483) | Ammonia-oxidizing marine archaeal communities from Monterey Bay, California, United States - M2 80m 12015 | ecosystem: Environmental > Aquatic > Marine > Intertidal zone | place: USA...
TCTCGTGTTATTACAGTGCGGTAATTCCAGCTTTTGAAATGTTAAAAAAAGAAGGAAAGATTGATCACTGGGGCATTGGTTTAGGGCAAGAAGAAGCACTAATAAAAGCTATAAATTATGAACATCCTCCTGAAGCTATGCAGTGCGCAATAAATGTCTTAAATTCAATTGGAGCCATTGGATATATCAGTAAGAAACCTGATCCCAACAGGGTGCTTTCAGAATGTCAAAAAAAGGATGTACCGATTCTGGCTATTAGAGCTGTTCAAGCAGGGGCGCTTACTTCAAGTATGGATAGAGAACCACATCCTTCAGGAATGGATAAAGCTGATTTCACTGATTTTGAAAGGGCTTTACCTTTTAGAGAGCTTGCCAAAGACTGGGAGGAATCTCCTGCATCCTTAGCGCACAGATATGCTCTTAGTGCTGAAAAAGTTAGCTCTGTAATTCTAGGAATTAAAAACCGAAAGGAATTACAAGAATGTATTGACGCAGAAAATAGGGGCAAGCTTAGTTCCTCCGAAATGGAAACTTTACAAAATCTTTTTTAGACTAAATACCTGTAACCAGAGCTAGAAAAGAAGCACAGAGTAGTTTTTTCCTAAGGAAGTTTTATTTCAGAGATGAAAAAATTATGAAAAATTCTATACAAGTTGAGATTGATTCGCTAAAAGAGAAAATCGAAGACAATAATCAAAGGTCACTTAAAATACATGACTTATTAAAAACTTTTAAAAATAATGTCGTAGATAGTGAGTGGATTTCAGTTGACAAGAAGCGGTATCTCTTAGAGCTAGAAAAGAAGCACAGAGAAGTAGAAAAACAAGAATATAAACTAAACAAGGAACTTAAGTCTCTAATCAATAAGAGGAAGAACTATTAAGTGAGAATGACAAAAATTGAAACAGAAAGACTGGTTTTAAAGGAAATAGTTGATGCTGATAAAGAACGACTGGTTTCTTTAATAGGAGATTTTCAGGTGTCAAAAAATTTAAGCAAAGTGCCATACCCTTACACCCTTGACGATGCTGATGAATGGTTAGAGAGAAGTCATAATCAGAAATTTAACTTAAACATCTTTTTAAATGATGATTTGATCGGTGGAGTTGGCTTAACACCTGCAGAAGACGATTTTTATGAACTGGGATATTGGTTAGGCGTCGATTATTGGGGACAAGGTTACGCGACAGAATCTGTTATGGAGTTCCTTAATTATGCTAAAACTAATTCGTCATGTGAAAAACTTAAAGCCAATGTGTTTAAAGAAAATATTGCTTCTACGAAAGTATTAGAAAAAAATGGATTTAAACGAGTTGAAGACAGAGAAGTTTTTAGTATTTCGAGACAAGAGAATGTACCATCTGTAAATTATGAATATCGCTGATGATTACCCGTTAAAAGTCGGGAGCATGCTGTTCACACTGGTGGATCCAAACCCCGGTCATGAGGTTGCCTATAACAGATGGTACGAACGTGACCATTTCTACGGCGGATGTATGACCGGCCCTTACTGTTTCGCAGGAGGCAGATGGGTATCCACACGTGAATTGAAAGATCTCAGATTTCCTGCAGATGAAACCAATGCCCTCACCAACCCGTGGGATAGTGGCTCATACCTAGCTATCTACTGGGTTGAAGATGGTCATCATGATGACCATTTCAACTGGGGAGCTCAACAAGTACAACATTTATACGCCGGAGGCCGCGGGTTTAGCGAACGTAAGCATGCACACACGGCTTTGTATGATCATGTGAGAAATTATTATCGCGATGATGACCCAGTGCCCATGGAGTTGGCTTTAGACCATGGATATGAAGGTCTTGTTTCAGTTTCGATTGAGAAAAATCCTGAAATAAATACTTCTGAATTTGAAGACTGGATAGAGACCCTTGTTTCATCAACTGTTTTTAAATCTGGGGCTGCAGAATCTTGCTCCATATGGAAACCAGTTCCCGGTCAGGATGAAATGACTGGTAAAGCACCAATGGACCTTGGTACATCTCCAGGAGGCGAAAACCGATACGTGCAACTTTTCTTCATAGAAAAGGATCCTCGTGAAATCTGGGATGATTTTATCGAATATGGAAAAGCAGTTGATTCATCAGATACGGCCAAAATACTTTTTGTCGCCCCATTCTTTGCGACAGCAGTTGGAACCGATCGGTATGCAGATCAACTTTGGTAGTTAAGGACGATCTTAATTATCCGCTTTAAACGAGTAAGTCCCAGACCCCAAGTAGGGTGATTCTGTGGCTGAACTTTTTTCAAGCACAGAAGAGAATGCAGAACCTAATCTCAAATTAAATCCTGCCCAGAATGAAGCTGTAACCCATGGGAACGGCCCTCTTCTTGTAGTTGCTGGGGCTGGTTCAGGAAAAACAAGAGTTTTAACAAGCAGAATTGCTTATCTAATCAATGAAAAAGGGATTTCACCCTTTGAAATTTTGGCAATTACTTTTACAAATAAAGCTGCAGAAGAAATGAGAAACAGGGTAGTAGAACTCGTAGGATCTGTAGCCCATAAGATGTGGGTTTCAACTTTTCATTCAGCATGTGTTCGAATTCTGCGACAGTCATCAGATGAAATTGGATTCTCGGCAAATTTCACAATTTACGATCAAGGTGATGCTGCTCGTTTAATGGGGCATGTAATAAAAGACCTAAATTTTGATTTAAAAAGATTTCCCCCTCGAGCCCTGCTATCAAAAATTTCGACTCTTAAGAATGAAGGAATAAATCCGAATGACTATTTAGACAGCACAGAGAATCCTTATGATCAGAAGGTCAGTGAAATCTTTGTTGAATACCAAGCAAGACTTAAGAGAGCAAGTGCAATGGACTTTGATGACTTGTTGCTCAACACGGTGATTCTTTTTAGAAAAAGTAAGTCAATCTTGGAGCAGTGGCAAAATCGTTTCAAACATGTTCTCGTGGATGAGTATCAAGACACAAACCTGATTCAAAACGAACTTGTTTCTCTTCTAGCAGCCGAACATCGAAATATTTGTGTAGTAGGTGATAGTGATCAATCGATATACCAGTTCAGAGGAGCGGATGTAAGAAATATTCTTAATTTCGAAAAGGTTTTTCCTGATGCGACAGTCATCGTTTTAGATCAGAATTACAGGTCAACTCAGACAATCCTTGATGCAGCAAATGAAGTTATAAGCAGAAATTCTGGCCGTCAACCAAAGGATCTATGGACAGAAGAAGGTGAGGGCGAATCGATTGTTTTGTATCAAGCCAGCAACGAAGATGATGAGGCTAACTGGGTTGCAGAAAAGATTATTTCTTACAACAGGGCGGGGTATTCAGGATTATCCGATATGGCAATTTTTTATCGTACAAATGCCCAAAGTCGAGCCATCGAAGAGCAACTAAATCGGTTAGGTATGGCGTATCGCGTTGTCGGAGGTACACGATTTTATGATCGACGTGAAGTGCGAGATGCTCTTGCATATTTACGGTTAGCAGTAAACCCTTTGGATGAAGTAGCACTTAGGCGTGTAATTAACGTTCCCAAACGTGGAGTGGGTGACACTTCCTTAGGGAGGATCGAAGATTGGGCAGAAAAAAACCAAATTGATTTATTTCTCGCACTCTTTGAGGCTTCTAAAGCTGGAGTTTCCGGTAAAGCATTGAAAGGAATTGAGTCTTTCTTAAATTTGCTCGAAGGATCACAATCTCGGCTAGATCTTGGACCCTCAGACATAATTGAATTTTCTCTCGAAAAGTCAGGTTACATAAGCGGCTTAGAAGAAGAGCGATCGATAGAAGCTGAAGGCCGTTTAGAAAATTTGTCGGAATTGGTCGGTGCGGCATCTGAATTTTCGGATATTTCCGAATTTCTGGAACGAGTTGGTTTGGTCGCAGATACGGATGAAATACCAAATGAGACCTCTAATTTGGGCGACGGAGAAGTTTTATTGATGACACTCCATGCTGCTAAGGGGCTTGAATTTCCGGTTGTTTTCTTACTTGGTATGGAGGAAGGAATTTTCCCCCATGTCCGAGCTTTGGGTGATGCAGACCAAATGGAGGAAGAGCGAAGATTAGCTTATGTAGGAATCACAAGGGCGAGAAAGATTCTTCATCTTTGCAATGCCCGGAGTCGAATGTTGCATGGTCAAACTCAGTACAACCCACCAAGTAGATTTTTAGATGATATTCCTGAGGGGTTAATACAGCGTCAAGGATTCCAAAAAAGTAGTAGGAATTTAAAAAATTCAACGAACAGTTATTCTGATATAGACGATTGGGATTTTATTTCTACGGACCAATCTTCCTCTGAAGAACCATCGGGACGAATTTTCGGAAAAGGAATAAACCAGCCCGAAAAGGATTCAAGTTCATCACAAGCTCATTTGTTGGCTTTACAGCCTGGAGATGATGTTATGCATAAGGCGTGGGGTGCAGGTGTAGTAGTGAACGTGAACGGGTCGGGAGACAGAGCTGAAGCAGTAATTTCTTTTTCTTCTGTGGGAGAAAAACGTCTTTTATTGGCATGGGCGCCCATAGAAAGAGCTTAAAAATACTTTTTTGTCTCATGTCTAAATGTCGATACTAATATTGCATTTGCGCCCGTGTAGCTCAGTTGGCAGAGCGGTTCATTCGTAATGAACAGGTCCGGGGTTCAATTCCCCGCGCGGGCTCAGGAAAAGTGTCATCTTTTTTGTCAATTTAACGTAAGATTTGTTCTATGAATATTATTGGTGGAGTAATTTGGCACTATTGGCTTGCAGTTCCCTTAGTAGCGGTTGGAGTTGTCTCTTTAATCGCTGCTTTGATTGGCTATTTGGGAAAAGTCTCTTCTACGCGTTATCCCAAACGCTAATTTTCAGGGGACCCTGTGGAGCGTGATCAAGCTAGCTCTATAGAAGGCATGACAGTAGATTGGGATCTTGCTGAAAAGGTTTCTAACCAAATAGCTAACAGAGCTCCTTTTAATGATGTTAGCTACCTAAAAGGTTTGAATGAATCTTTCAGTGATTTTACTTCTAGTGCAGAAAAATTAGTAGAAACCACAACAGGCTTGAAATCTTTTTCGGGTGTAGCAAAAGCGAAAGTCGTTGATAGAAGTGGTTGGATCCGAGCGAACTTATCTTCTCTAAAACGTTTATTAAAACCGATTTTGACAGAAGACTCTGAAATAAAAAAAACTTCTATCTCTTCACGTGTTGCGGCTTTAGAAATAGGTGCAGTTCTAGGCTGGATGTCGACACGCGTTTTAGGTCAATACGATTTGTTGGTATTAGACAATGAAGATTTGACCGATCAGGATTTGGTCTATTACGTCGGACCCAATATCCGTGCGATAGAACGTCGTTATGCTTTTGACCCAGAAGGATTTCGTTTATGGCTAGCCATTCATGAATTGACCCACAGAGCACAATTTACGGGTGTGTCATGGATGAGAGAACACTATTTGTCACTGGTAGAAAATCTTCTTCAGAAAGTTAAAATTGCTACGAACGAATCGACAAAGAAAAACAATTCGCGAAAAAAACTCTTCAAGGATTCCGAGTCTTTTAGGTTGTCTGAATTCAAAATATCTAATTTTTTTGCATCTGTGGATCAGAATGATTCAGTTAATGAAATAGCTGCTCTCATGACTCTCCTCGAAGGTCATGGTGATGTCATTATGAATCGCGCAGGAAAGGGTCATGTTAGAAACCAAGAAAGATTCGAAAAGGTGGTTAGTCAAAGAAGAAAATCTGCCACTGGAGCTACAAGGATTTTTCAGAAACTTATTGGCATCGAGGCGAAATTGGCACAATACGAGCAAGGTGAAGAATTTATTTGCATTATTGAAGAATCCGAAGGAATTGATTTTTTGAACATAGTTTGGGAACATCCTGAAAATTTGCCAAAATTAGAGGAGATTAAAAACCCTAATCTCTGGATATCTCGAATCAAGAAGCTGAAAAATGAGCAGTGATTTACTTTCTGAGCTTCAAGCTCGTTGCGTTTTCCCACCAATCGGAACCGAAGTTGATTGTGCTGTTTCGGGTGGGGCTGATTCGTTGGCTTTACTATTGTTGGCTGTAAACGCTGGTTTAAAAGTAACTGCATGGCACGTGGACCATGGTCTTAGAGCAACTTCTAGCGATGAAGGAAAAATGGTTTTTGAAGTGGCTAGAAATTTAGGAGTTAAAGCTCATTGTCTCGAAGCGTTTATTGAAGATGGCTCAAATCTTGAAGCTCGAGCTCGTGACGCAAGAAGAAATATTTTACCTCGTCAGGTTCTTACAGGTCATACAGCAGATGATCAGGCCGAAACTGTAATTTTGAATCTACTAAGAGGTTCTGGTGTGCAAGGAACTGCAGGGATCGGGAAGCCTCATAGAAGACCAATATTAGATTTACGTCGCAGTGAGACCAGAGAGCTTTGCTTCTCGGAGAAATTAGATCCGGTAAATGATCCAATGAATTTGGATCCTAGATTTACTCGTAACAGGATTCGTAACGAGGTTATTCCGTTGTTAGCTGAAGTAACCGGGCGTGATCCTGTCCCATTGTTAACTAGGCATGCAAATTTAGCTGGAGAAGCTTCTGGCATTTTAGGTAATTTGATTAAGGATCTTGATGTAACAGATGTGCGATCGGTCGCTAATGTTCCCGACCCTGTGGTCAGGCTTGCGATTCAAGACTGGTTAACAGGCAAGCTTGGTTTGCCAGCAGATTCTTCTTCAGTTAGTAGAGTTTTTAAGATTGTAAGAGGAGAAATTAAAGGAACAGAAATTTCTGGTGGCTTTCGAGTGGATAGGTCGCAGGGAAAAGTTAGATTTTCAGTTAATACAAAAATTTCTCAAGAATCTGACTAATTTTTTATCAAACTAGTTGGAAGATAAGGTCGTATTAATGAGCGAAGAAAACATAGATAACATTCCAACCCCTCAACATGTTTTGATAACGGCAGATCAAGTCAATGAGAAGGTTGATGAATTAGGGAAGCAAATCACCCAAGACTATTCAGAAGAAGCACCTCTTTTGGTAGGAGTTCTAAAAGGGGCGTTTGTTTTTATGAGTGATCTGTCGAGAGCTATTGACTTGCCAATAGAGTTCGATTTTATGGCTGTTTCCTCATACGGCCACTCGACTACATCTTCGGGGGTAGTGCGAATCGTAAAAGATCTTGACCTCGATTTAGCTGGCCGACATGTTCTTTTAGTTGAAGACATAGTTGACAGTGGACTGACTCTCAATTTCTTACGAAAGAATCTTCTTGCTAGAAACCCTGCGAGTTTAGAGATTTGTGCACTTCTTGTTAGAGAAGATTTTCAATTTGAAGAAGACACAATCAAATATGCAGGTTTTCAAGTTCCAGCTGATTGGCTAGTTGGCTATGGATTAGATGTAGCGGAACGTTATAGGAATTTGCCTGATATTTGGGTAGCTAGTTCAGAAAGCTAATAAGTTGAAGAAATTAAAGTTGGTTAACTTGCATTCGATAGTTTTTCCTCCAGTAACCTCCGATCTGATGCAGTTATTTTTTTTAATACAATTTCAAAATCGATCTTCTATTAAGTTGAGGTGCGTTGGTGAGAGGTAAGTGGTCTCAGGGCATAGAACCAAGGAAATTTTGTTGGGTTATAAAAGACTCTTTTGCTATTTGTGAAAGACCAGGAGGGTTTGGCGAAAGTCACAGAAGTGTTCGGCGACAAGAAGAAGTTATTTGGATTAGGCAAAATAACTTTGATGTAGTCATATCACTTCTCGCTAATGATGACAATATAAAGGCTTATGAAAGCCAAGGAGTGCGTTGGGTTCAGATGCCTTTTGGGGGAGCGGAAGAGGGCCTTGCAAGATTGACAGCTTTATTCACCCGGCTGAATTCTTTATTGGATGACAATCCAAGAGTGCTGTTGCATCGAGAAGAGCTGGGCGACCAAATTTGTGGTCTGATTGCAGCGTACCTTTTATGGCGTGAATTGATTCCGACAGGTCCACGTGCAATTGAAGTTGTTGAGCAACTTCTTGAAAAGCAAATCGGAAGCGATGGTCGTGAGATAGTCGAACTTATTGAGATTGAAAGTAAAAGTAATTAATAGTTTCCATGGAGATAGTTACATCTGTAAGAAATTTTCAAAATCTTTTAAGTGAAAGACGAAATCTAGGTGAGGAAATAGGTTTCGTCCCCACGATGGGTGCTCTTCATGAAGGACACACTTCACTGATTGATGCTTCAGTTAAGCAGGCGAAAACTACTGCAGTTTCAATTTTCATAAACCCACTTCAGTTTGCCGCTGAAGAGGATTTAGGTGATTACCCCTTAAGTCTCGAAGAAGATAAAAAAATTTGTATGAACCATAAGGTTGATTTCCTTTTTTGTCCGACGCAGAAAGAGATTTATCCAAAGGGACTGCCAGAACTAGAAGAAATTGGTGAAATCGGAAAAATTTTTGAAGGAAAGAGTAGACCTTCTCATTTTCAAGGTGTTGCTACAATTGTTGCCAGACTATTTGAAATTGTCGGCGAAGCTAATGCGTATTTCGGAGAAAAAGATTTCCAACAGGTAATGGTTGTGAATGATCTTGTGAAACGGCGTCGATTTCCAGTTGAAGTTGTCGCATGTTCGACTATCCGCCAAACCAATGGACTAGCTCTTTCAAGTCGAAATGTTTATTTGACAGAAGAGCAACGTGCAGATGCTCCGGTGCTTTATCGAGCTTTGATCGCGGGGGCAGAGTTGATTTCTACTGGAGAAAAAAATTCCGAAAATCTGAAAAAATTTATAAGTAACATAGTTAGAAATGAATCAAAAGGTAATTTGGATTATGTAGGAATTGTCGATTCCGAAACTTTTACTCCACTTGATTTATTAAACGATCCTGGGAAACAGGTACAAATATTAATCGCATGTCAGTTTGGAAACGCTCGTTTAATAGACAATATTGGTGTTGTTGTTCCCTGAAAGTTAAAAGTCGACTACTAGAATCCTCTTAAGGGACTACCCTTGGAACAGCTAGTTCTTTCACTGATTTGAGACTAATAGTTTTCAAATGAGTGTTAGTTAATTGGTATGTCTTATCTATATTTAGGACTAAATTTCTACCAGAAAAGCAACTTATGAGAGGAAAAGAATGCTCTTAACCATTGATGTGGGGAATACCCAGACGGTTATAGGGCTTTACGAAAATTCTGCATCAACTGGTGAGGCTGATGCAGGCCTTTTGGATTTTTGGCGAATTGCTACTGATGATGATCGCACTTCTGATGAACATGCAGTAATTATTAGAGATTTGGTTAGATCTTCTGGTTACAACGACGAATATGAGGGAATTGCAATTTGTTCAGGTGTTCCACGTGTATTAGCAAGCCTTCGTGAGATGGTTGATAGATACATGGAATTAGAACCAGTAGTTATCGAACCGGGCGTGCGTACTGGAATGCCTATTCTTTATGATAATCCTCGCGAAGTGGGGGCAGATCGTATCGCAAATGCTGTTGCAGCTTTTGACTTATACGGCGGTCCATCTGTAGTTGTTGATTTTGGAACTGGAAATAATTTTGACGTTATCTCCTCAGAAGGAGAATTTCTTGGTGGTGCTATAGCACCTGGTATTGAGATAAGCATGGACGCTCTTTTCGAACGAGCTGCTGCCTTAAGAGCTATCGAGTTGACTGAACCACGAAGTGTTATTGGTAAAAGTACAGTCGAATCTCTTCAGTCAGGTGCTGTTTATGGTTTTGCGTCGCAAGTAGACGGGATGGTTGAGCGTTTTAGAAAAGAGTTAAGTGATTGTACAGTGATAGCTACTGGCGGTTTAGCGCATCTAATTGCGCCAGTAGCAACATCGATTGATCACGTTGAACCATTTCTAACTCTGCACGGGCTCAGACTTGTATACGATTTAAATAGGGGTGATGATGGATAGAGAAATTCCTTTTCGTTTCGAAGTCACAAATTCAGCTTCTCAACTCCTATCCGAGTATTCAGATTTGACTGAAGGGGACAGTAGTGGAGTAACGGCTTCGGTAGCAGGAAGATTGATGTTGCGCCGAGATCAAGGAAAAATAGTTTTTGGCGTGTTGCAAGACTCAACTGAGCGTATCCAGTTGTTCGCTTCCGAAAAAACCACTCCTGATTTTGAACTTTTTTCTAACTTGCATTTAGGTGATTGGCTAGGTGTAACTGGGGAAGTCATTAAAACAAAAAGAGGTGAAATTTCTGTTCGCGTTGATTCATGGGTTCGTTTAGCTGAAGCAAGGCGTTCCTTCCCTGATAAATGGCATGGTATATCTGACACCGATATTCGTTACAGACAAAGATATGTGGACCTTTGGGTTACAGAGGAGTCTCGTGAGACATTTAGAACCAGGAGTCGGATTATTTCGTTAATTCGAAATTGGCTTGAGAGCCGAGATTTTATGGAAGTAGAAACTCCGGTCTTTCATCCAATTCCAGGGGGAGCTGCAGCTCGGCCTTTTGAAACTCACCATAATGCTCTTGACATTGATTTATTTTTACGAATTGCACCTGAGTTGTATCTAAAGAGGCTGGTCATTGGAGGATTCGAAAAAGTTTTTGAAATGGCTCGTGTATTTAGAAATGAAGGTATTTCCACACGTCATAACCCAGAATTCACAATGCTTGAACTCTATGAAGCTTATGCAGATTACGAAGACATTATGAGACTAGTAGAAGACTTGGTCTCCGAACTCGCCTTGGAAATTTGTGGTTCAACAATAATTCAATACGACGGTCGTGAATTAGATCTTTCAACCCCGTGGAAAAGATCCAGCATGTTGGACCTTTTAAATGAAAAAATTCAAACCAATATTAATTTACAAACCCCAATAGAAGAATTAAGAAAGCTTTGTGAAGATCTATCGGTTCCATTTAAGGATCATTATGGACCTGGAAAGTTGATTCTTGAACTTTATGAGAAAACAACTGAACCAGAACTATGGGGACCCATCTTTGTAACTGATTATCCCCAAGAAGTGTCGCCTCTTTCAAGAGCTCACAGGAGTAATCCAGACTTGGTTGAGCGATTCGAAGCTATTGTTGCTGGTCGAGAGTTGTGTAATGCATTTTCTGAAGTTGTTGACCCAGATGACCAGAGATCACGCTTTGCTACTCAAGAGAAGAGTCGAGATGCTGGAGACGAGGAGGCAATGGTGATCGATGAAGATTATTTAAAGGCTTTAGAATACGGATTACCGCCAACAGGTGGACTCGGTATAGGAATCGATCGCCTAATAATGCTTCTCACCGACACTCAGGCAATTAGAGATGTAATTCTTTTCCCCACATTAAGGCCTGAGCAGGATTAATTATTTATTAAAATAGTTGACTTGATCCGCAAGAATAGTGCAAGTCGATTTCAGGATTTCTGCCGTTGGATTATTGGGAAGGTCTTTTAGAGATTGTTGTGCCTTATGTGTGAAATCCAGAGCGGTTTCTATCGTTGAGGTTATGGCTTCGTCTGATCTAACAAGCATTAAGGCTTCGTCTCTTCTATCCCTACTAATAGGATTGCGTAATAGATCTTTTAAAGCTTCACCATTTGGACCTTTAAGGGATCTAATAACTGGCAGAGTGTAAACACCTTCGAGCATGTCGTTCCCTGAAGGTTTACCTAGCTCTTTTTCGCTCGCCATTACATCCAATAAGTCATCAACAATTTGGAAAGCAACACCATAGAGATTTCCAAATTTTGTTACTGCCGTAACCACTTCTTCTGGGTAGCCAGAAACAATTGCTCCAACTTTTGCTGAAGCTGAAAGAAGGGCACCAGTTTTTCCTGAGATTGAAGACATGTATGCATCCTCGGTTCTTGTGATGTCATATGCAGAATTAACTTCACGAATTTGACCTTCACAGAGTGCGGCGATAGTCGAAGCGAGTAGACCCGCGACTTCCGCTCCAAGTCCAGCAGCGATTTCAGATGCTCTCGCCAATAGATAGTCGCCTCCAAGAATGGCTTCATGATTACCCCACTCTTCATTTACGCTTTTAACGTTCCTGCGAGTTTTAGCTCCATCCATAACATCATCGTGATAAAGAGAACCTTGATGGACCAGTTCAACTGCTACTCCACCAAGAATCACTTCTCGGCTTGGGGCAACTGGTTTATCTTCAAGTATTTGAGAAGATGCGATAGCAAGACTTGGTCTAATTCGTTTACCTCCCGCATCAATCAGATGGCGCGAAAGTTTTGTAAGAAGAGGTTCTTCAGCTTTAACAGCTATTCTTAATTCCTCCTCTACTCTTTCCAAGGCGCTTTTAATACCTGGCAAGGTAAGGAGCGTGTAGGGATCGTTATCCACGTGCCGAGGATACGGCATTTTTACCCCATCTCGAAACTGCTAAAGAAAGGTTCTTCAAAATAGCTGTTTTCTTTATCGGTGGTACATTACAGGGACAGATACAATTAATTCTTAATAGTTAATTTTTGGGAGATTACCAGTTGTTTGAACGGTTCACAGATAGAGCTCGACGTGTGGTGGTATTAGCGCAAGAAGAAGCGCGCCTACTTAATCATAACTACATAGGTACCGAACATATTTTACTTGGACTTATCCATGAGGGAGAAGGAGTGGCCGCTAAGGCACTTGAATCTTTAGGGATTTCACTTGAAGGAGTGCGTGGTCAGGTAGAGGAACTGATCGGGCAAGGTGGAAGCTCTCCAAGCGGCCATATACCTTTCACGCCTCGTGCTAAGAAAGTTCTAGAACTGTCTTTGAGAGAAGCGCTTCAATTAGGTCATAACTACATTGGCACAGAGCATATACTTTTAGGCCTGATTCGTGAAGGGGAAGGAGTCGCAGCTCAAGTATTAGTTAAGTTGGGTGCAGATTTATCTAGAGTTCGTCAACAGGTAATTCAACTTCTATCTGGTTATGCCGGATCGGGGGGGCCAATGGGAGCAGCCTCCGAGAAAGCTGGTGCTACTGCTGGAGGTAGAGGAACGGAAGCACAGTCAGGTTCGCTTGTTCTTGACCAATTTGGAAAAAATTTAACTCAAGCAGCAACAGAAAAAAAGTTAGATCCTGTAATTGGTCGAAAACGTGAATTAGAACGTGTTATGCAGATTCTGTCGCGTAGAACAAAAAACAATCCTGTGCTTGTGGGTGAACCAGGAGTAGGTAAGACAGCTATTGTTGAAGGTCTTGCTCAAATGGTTGCCGGAGGGGATGTTCCAGAAACAATTCAAGGAAAGCAAATCTATACTCTGGACCTAGGTGCTCTAGTAGCAGGAAGTCGATATCGAGGTGATTTTGAAGAACGTCTCAAAAAAGTCTTAAAAGAAATAAAAACAAGAGGCGACATTGTTTTGTTTATTGATGAAATTCATACCTTGGTCGGAGCGGGTGCCGCAGAAGGCGCAATAGATGCAGCGTCTATTTTAAAACCCATGTTAGCCAGGGGTGAACTGCAGACAATTGGTGCAACGACTATGGAAGAATATAGGAAACATATAGAAAAAGATGCTGCCTTAGAACGACGTTTTCAACCAATAACTGTTGACGAGCCTGATGTTGCTCACACAATTGAAATACTTAAGGGTTTAAGAGAGCGATATGAATCACACCACCGTGTCACAATTACAGATCAGGCTCTTATAGCTGCGGCTAACTTGGCTGACCGTTATATATCTGACCGGCATCTTCCAGATAAAGCAATTGATTTAATTGATGAGGCAGGTTCTCGCCTTCGACTCAGGCGCATGAACACGCCAGATGATTTAAGAGAAGTTGAAGTCGAATTAACTGAAGTCGTTCAGCGTAAAAAAGCTGCTGTCGAATCTCAAGATTTTGAAGAAGCAGGAAACCTGCGGGACCGTGAAAAAGAATTAATTTCGCGTAAGTCTGAGCGAGAAGAAGAGATCAAATCATCGGGTGTTGACCTCTTTGACGAAGTAGATGAAGAATGCATAGCGGAAGTTCTATCTGTATGGACAGGTATACCTGTTTACAAACTTACTGAGGAAGAAACTCAAAAACTTCTTCACATGGAAGATGATCTTCACAAACGAGTAATCGGTCAAGGAGACGCAATTCATGCAGTTAGCCAAGCGATTAGAAGAACTAGGGCAGGTCTAAAAGATCCTAAACGGCCATCAGGTTCGTTTGTTTTCCTTGGCCCTTCAGGAGTTGGTAAAACGGAATTAGCTAAAACATTGGCAGAGTTTCTTTTTGGTGATGAACAGGCTTTGATCTCTCTCGACATGTCCGAATATATGGAAAAGCACACAGTGAGCAGGCTCTTAGGTTCACCTCCAGGCTACGTAGGGTATGACGAAGGAGGTCAACTTACTGAGGCGGTAAGAAGGAAACCATTTTCTGTAGTTCTTTTTGATGAAGTTGAAAAAGCTCATCCTGATGTTTTTAACACGCTATTACAGATACTTGAAGAAGGCAGACTGACAGATTCTCAAGGACGAACAGTGGACTTCCGAAATACTGTACTAATAATGACATCTAATTTAGGGACAGCAGATTTACGTAAAGCTAATTTAGGTTTCACTAAGGCAGATGAGGCTGTTAGCTATGAGAGAATGAAAGAAAAAGTCCAAGATGCTTTGAAACTTCATTTTCGCCCAGAGTTTCTTAACCGAATTGATGAAACGATTGTTTTCCATGAATTGACTATGGAAGAAGTAACAAGAATTGTTGATTTGATGACCAACCGTTTATCTAATCAGTTAGCTGGACAAGGAATGGGCTTGGAGTTGACTGATGCCGTTAAGCATCATTTAGCTGAACATGGTTATGATCCAACATTAGGAGCTAGACCTTTAAGACGGGCTATTCAAAGACTTATAGAAGATCCGCTTTCAGAACTCTTGTTGCAAAAAGAATTTAAAGCAGGCGAGATCGTAATTGTAGATATCGAAGATGTTTCAGATGAAAATACCGATGACTCTACCCATGAAGGTAAGAAAGTAGTTTTCCGTTCAACTGCAGGATTTGAACCACCGACCATGGAGATGGTAGCTGAGGGAGTTGAATAGAAATTTGCCAGCTATTTAACTCTATTAATGAGCTCTGTTTAGCTGATTTGTTAATGTTTAGAATTGGCGAATCTCCTGACATCTGATATGAAAAATTTTTTGCTTCTGTTAATACTTACGTTTCTAATTGCTGCATGCCGAGTTGAAAGTTCGGTATTTGTAAATGTCGAAGATGATGGCACGGGAAGCGTGGAAGTTTCTGTTGAACTTGATGATGAGGCAAGTCGTCTAATAGGAAATATAGAAAAGCAGCTTCGAATAGAAGATTTAGTTTCTTCAAATTGGAAAGTTTCGTTATCTGAAAATCTCGAAGAGGAATCTAAAACAGTTGTCTTAGCAGCAAAAAATTTCACAAGTGCAGATTCCTTGGTCAGTGTTTTAGAAGAGATTGCGGGACCTACAGTTTTTTCCGAAGTTAGCCTTTTGAGTGAAAAATCGTTTGCTAAGAAACTATGGACCATTGAGGGAAAGATTGACCTCTCAGATGGGCTTTCTTTATTCTCTGATCCTGCTTTAGATGAAGTATTGGGAGGCAATCTTTTTGGAAGAAGTTTAGAGGACCTTTCTTTTTTATCTGGCTGTGACGACATTTGTGACCCTGCTGATTCGTTCCTGATGAATTTTTCAGTTTCATTACCTGGTGCTACAGAAAATGATTTTAATAAAGATGTGTGGACAGTACCTTTAGGGGATCAAACCCCCACACCTTTTTTAAGTTCCTCTACAGTTGATTACCCCAAACCAAAAGCATGGAGAACAGTTTCATACGTTTTTCTTGGGTCTGCATTGTTGTTTCTGTTGCTTAGAGGTTTTAGGAATTTAACTTCACTTCCTCGTGTTGTCGGAAATTCTGAAAATTCAAAGAAACTGAAAAACACTCCAGAGATCATTGAAAATATTACGACTAAAGAGAAAGAAGAAGTCGATACGAGTATCAAACTTGTTGTAGTTGGTGGGAAGGGTGTCATCTGGGATGGAGGTGCTGATCCTGAAGGATTATTAGTTCCTTTTGTAAGAGAGAATGGTGGATTAACTGATGCAGATGAAATCGCCGATCGTTATAGGTCGGCGAGTTTAGGTCAGTTAAATTCTGAAGAGTTTTGGGAAAGTGTTGGAATCCAAGGTGACTCAGATTTAATCGATGCTCAGTATTTAAATCTTGTGCGCCTTAGACCTGATGCACTTCCGTTTTTGAATCAAATGAAGAGGCGTGGAATTCCAGTCGCTTGCATCACTAATTCTGTTCTGTCGTGGTCACAACAATTACGAGAACGGCTGGGCTTTAATGATCAGATTGAACACTGGATTGTTAGTGGAGAATATGGTGTCAGAAAACCGAGTAATTCGATATTTGAAGCTCTAAGACGTTTAACAGGTGTTTCTTTTTCAAACATGCTTCTCGTAGATTCTGATATTGCTACGTTAGAGGCAGCTCGAGGTCTTGGAATGTCAACAGTTTTAATGCAAAGTCAGATGCCGATTCCAAGCGATTTATCACATCCAAAGATCGAAAGTTTCGCCGAACTGTTCGGGAATTAAAACTAATTCTTTCTCCTACTAATAGGATTGATTGATGAAAATAACACTCCCTTCAGGCACAAATGCGGTAATTGAAAAACCTGTTTCAAATAGAAGAGAACTGGGCCTTGTCATTATTCCAGATGTTATGGGTCTGCGACCTTTGTTTTATGACATGGTTAAACATTTAGCTATTGAGTGGAATATAACCGTTTGTTCTTTCGAACTTTATCCGGGGTTAGAACATTTAAATGTGAATGAAAGACTTGAAGCAGCTTCAGAACTGGAAGATACTCGAGTTTTAGGTGACGCAATAGAAGCTGCTGATGCAGTTCAAAGCGATCAAGTTGCTATTTTGGGATTTTGTATGGGAGGCATGTATACATTGAAGGCTGTTTCTTCTCAGAGATTTTCGAAACATTGTTCTTTTTATGGGATGGTTCGAGTGCCGGAAGCTTGGAAGTCAGAAAGTCATTCAGAGCCGATTTCTTGTTTACAAAATGGTGATGCTAATTCCGTATTAGCGATTGTGGGGAGTAATGACACTTGGACCCCTCAAGAAGATGTAGATCTTTTGTCATCAACAGGAGTTACGGTGGTCAGTTACAAAGGCGCTGAGCACGGGTTTGCACATGATTCATCTAGACCTGCTCACCGTCCGTTAGATGCTGAAGATGCATGGATGAAGGCAAAGGATTGGATATTGAAGAACAGCTAACGTGAGCGTATCGTGAGTTGTTCGCGATCGATAATTCTATATATGCGATCGAATTGCTCAATCCATCCAAGTTTAATAAATGACGCTATGGCTTTATTGACTCTTTCTCTCGAAGCTCCAACCATTCCAGCCAGTTCTTCTTGAGTAACTGGTAACGAAAACTCGTCTTCGTTGTCAGAAATTTCAAGAAGTCTTTTTGCTGTTCTTCCAGTCACGTCTAGAAAAACAGAGTCAGCTAAAACTTCATCCATATTTCTTAAACGGTCGACAAGCATTGTTACAACTTCCCACAGTTGAGATGGGTCTTTTTCATAGAGTTTCTTAATCGGTTCGAAAGGGACTTCAATCACACAGGATTCTTCCAAAGCACGAGCTTCTGCTGATCTTCCTCTGTTATCAAATAATCCCATTTCGCCGAAAAGATCACCATTTTCCATAAGAGCCACGACTGATTCTTTACCTATGAATGATCTATTTACTATCGCTATTCGACCGGATTCGACGAGAAAAAGAGAATTCGGTTTATCATTTTCGTGAAATAAGACATCTCCCCGTAGTAATTGTCTTTCAGTTGAAGCTTTGACAATTACTTCAAGTTCTTTTTCGTCTAACTTGCCAAAAAGCATTGATTGAACAAAAAGGGTGTGATCTATCATTTCACAGGTCATGCTAATACGTAGAAACTATTTAGACGAAGCAAGGAACTTGTTTAAATTTTTTTCAGCTGTAAAGGTCGGTATATGAAAATTTGGACGGTTTTAGTAGCTGCAGGTGAAGGACTTCGTTTTGGGAGTAAAAAACAGTTAGCAGAACTTGCAGGAAAGCCAGTTTTGCTTCATTCAGCTGTTGCCGCTTCTTCTGTATCTGATGGGATAGTTGTTGTAACTTCAGGAGAAGATATCGAATTCGTGAAAAGTTGTCTTAAAAATATTGTCCATGTTTATGAAGTCGCACAAGGGGGATCGACTAGATCTGAATCTGTTAGACGCGGTCTGGAGAAAGTGCCGGATGATTCCGAGATAGTGATAGTACATGATGGAGTGAGGCCTCTTGCTTCCCAAGAACTGTTCGAATTGGTTGTTGGCAAAGTTAAAGATGGAGCGGAAGCAGTAGTACCCGTAGTGCCAATAGCTGATTCATTACGGTCTATTAATGGCAAACAAATAAGTAGAGATGAAGTGGTTGCTGTTCAGACTCCACAGGCATTTACTGCATCTTTGTTGCGCAAGGCCTATTTAAATAATGAAGATGCTACGGATGACTCTTCACTAGTCGAATCAGCAGGTGGAACAATTGATTTTGTCGATGGGGATGTAAGTAATTTAAAGATTACTGTTAGCTCAGATTTGTTAATTGCTGAACAGTTTTTAATTGCTAAAAACTCAAATTAGAGAGGATGGTTATGTCTACTTTTAGAATCGGACAAGGGTTTGATGTTCATCCCTTTTCCGAAGATTCTGATCGCCCTTTAATCATCGGAGGGGAAACCTTACCTGGACCAGGTTTAGATGGACACAGTGATGCCGACCTGTTAGCTCATGCAACCGCTGACGCATTATTAGGAGCCGCCGGTCTGGGTGATATCGGCCAGCGTTTTCCTGATACAGATTCCTCTTTTTCAAATGCGAACAGTATGAAGTTGCTTAAAAATGTTGCTGAGGCATTGAAGGAAGATGGTTGGGAAATATGTAATGTGGATTGCAACGTAATTCTAGAAGTACCCAAACTGGCGCCATACAAAAATAATATACAAGATCGAATGTCGGAAATTTTAAATGCTCCTGTCACAGTTAAAGGTCGCAGATCGGAAGGTTTAGGCTTTATAGGGAAAGGAGAGGGGGCTGCTTGTTTAGTAGTTGCTCTTATTTCCAAATCATGAACAAGAAACGGAACCATAAAGGTAATTCAAGAGGTAATAAAGGCCAGAGAGGCACCACACCTATACGGCAGCATAGATCTCAACAAAAAGTGTTGTCAGGAGATCAGGTCGAAGGTCGACAAGCCGTACGGGAGTTACTTATTGCAGGAACTCGTAAAACTCGAGAGGTTTTCTTAGCCGGAGATCTTGATGACGCTCCAATATTGGAGGACATTATTGATTTAGCTGATGAAGCAAAAGTACCGATAAAAGAAATTCCTCGAGGACGGTTCGAATCGATGGCTAAAACAGAATCCCCACAAGGAGTTGTTGCTTTAGCGGCTCCTTTACCAAATTACGAAATAGAAGAATTAATTGAATCAAAAGCAAGTAACTCAAAACCTTTTTTGCTTGTTGTAGATGGGGTTACCGATCCCGGAAATTTAGGAGCCATTTTACGCTCGGCTGAATGCGCAGGGATTACTGGGGTGATACTTCCACGACACCGTTCGGCCAGAGTCACTCCGGCCGTAACTAAGACTGCAGCAGGAGCGATTGAGCATCTTCGAATCGCTACAGCAAGCGGTATACCAGCTGCACTTGGACGTTTAAGAGAGTTTGGAATCTGGTTAGTAGGTTTGGATGCTGGAGGGTCGACACCGCTTTATGATCTGGCAATTGCAGATCAGCCAATCGCATTGGTTTTGGGTTCAGAAGGACGCGGTTTATCAAGATTGACCAGAGAACGTTGCGACGAACTAGTTCATATACCTCTTCAGGGGGTTCTATCTTCATTGAACGTTTCTACAGCAGCAGCTATTGCTGCTTTTGAAGTATCACGACACCGTTAGTTATTGAGCCCGAGATCGGATTCGAACCGATGACCTGCCGCTTACAAGGCGGCTGCTCTGGCCAACTGAGCTACTCGGGCATTTATTGATCTAGGGCTAAGTTAGCAAACTATCAGGGGGGTACTTGATTATGATCCTTTATCGGAGGATGATTTGGTATAGGTTTAACTTCAAGAGAGAAGAGAATGGTGATTTTAAAAAGTCTTAGCCGGCAACAATATATAAGTGATAATAAAGGCAGACGATGAGTATTCAATCACCATTGGGTGGAAAGGGTATAGCACCTAGTAACGCGTCTGCTGCCCCAAGAGCCTTTTTACTAATTTTCGTAGCAGTTGTTCTTGGTGTCATAATTTTGTGGAAGGGTTTAGACGATGACCCACAGAACGCTAGTTCAAATGTTTCTAACTCTGTCGACCAGACGACACAGATTGTTGAAGAACAACCTGCTGATTTGCCACCTTTGGATGTTTCAGAAATTTCAACAACTACTGTTGCGGTAGTTGAAACAACACCCAGCACTACAAGTCCACCACCTTTACCGACTAAACCGCCCAGTACGGTAAAGGTTCTTGTGTTAAATGGTTCTGGCGTAGGGGGAGCCGCAGGAGCGGTTACAAATCTCCTTAAACCTCATGGATATACAACTTTGTCGCCCGCTAATGGAAACAAAGACGAAAAGTCTTGGGTTTACTACAAACCTGAATTCTCACCGGACGCAAAAGGTGTAACGGATATTCTTGGGATAATGCCTGATTTGCTTGTTTCTTTTCCACTTGACCTTTCTGTACCTGAAGGAAGCAAGGAAAGAGTCTCAACCGCAGACGTAATCGTATTTTTGGGATCCGATAAAGAGATTTACGGTTAGGTATAGAGGTGCGGGTTCTAGCCGCTCCAGATAAGTTTCGCGGCTCTTTAACTGCATTGGAAGTTACTAATGCAATTGAAAAAGCAGTTAAAAGATCCGGTGGGATTTCTGTAGGCGCTCCGATGGCAGATGGAGGCGAGGGAACTCTGGAGGTTCTTGGAGGTCCGAATCGCACAACGACTGTCACGGGACCTTCAGGTGTACCGGTGGAAGCCGAATGGAGATTAACTGGTATAACAGCAGTAATTGAAGTGGCCAGAACTTCGGGCCTCCTATTAGCAGGAGGGCCTGAAACTAATAACCCTTTAGAAGCTACGACAAAAGGGACTGGCGAATTAATTCGATGCGCTTTAGAACAAGGCGCTAAACGTATAATCGTTGGTCTTGGTGGTTCCGCTAGTACAGACGGGGGACTGGGAGCTTTGAAAGCTATGGGACCACTTGCCCGTTATAAAGGTATTGAACTTATAGCAGCATGTGATGTTCGAACAGAGTTTCTTTCATCAGCCAATTCTTTCGCTGCTCAGAAAGGAGCCACTTCTCCAGAGGTGAAGTTTCTTAACCGACGCTTACAACGACTCACACAGGTATATGAAGAAGAATATGGAGTTTCAGTTGATGAAATACCACGAGCCGGAGCGGCCGGAGGGCTTGCAGGCGGACTATTTGTCGCTGGTGCCAAACTAGTTGATGGCTTTGATTTTATTGCTCAAGAAATTGGTCTTGATGAAATGATTCTTGAGTCTGACATGGTTATTACAGGAGAAGGTCATCTTGATGCGACATCTTTTGAGGGGAAAGTTGTTTCAGGTGTTTGCCGTTATGCGGCCGCAACTTTAACCCCAGTTTTCGTAATTGCAGGTGCAATTAGTTCTGAAGTTGCCGAGAAAGTTGAGTGTGTTTCGCTAGTTGAAACTTTTGGGAAAGAGCGTGCATTTTCAGAGACGGAGCTATGTATAGAGGAACTAGTAATTGAGCGCATAAAATTATTCTCTAAATAACAGCTTTATTGCAAAAATGTCTAAAAACTTGGTTTTCTCGGTGTTTTGGAGTTAAAAAGGTTGGTTTTTTCTCCTTAGCGTGATTGGATTAGCAGTCTAAGCAGAAGAGTGCCAGAGCACTTTTAACATGAAATCTGCTTCAATTCTTTGATGAAAGGCTTGCTTAATGGCTAAGAATATTGTTTTTGATGAACAGGCTCGCAGAGGGCTCGAAAAAGGTATGAACCAGTTGGCAGACGCTGTACGTGTCACCTTGGGACCTAAAGGAAGAAATGTAGTTTTAGATAAAAAGTGGGGAGCCCCAACGATTACAAATGATGGTGTATCAATAGCAAAAGAAATCGACCTCGAAGATCCATATGAAAGAATCGGAGCAGAGTTAGTTAAAGAAGTAGCTAAGAAAACTGATGATGTTGCTGGTGATGGAACTACTACGGCAACAGTCCTTGCTTGGGCAATGGTCGGTGAGGGCCTAAGAAATGTTGCTGCTGGAGCTAACCCTATGTCTTTAAAACGAGGCATTGAAGCAGCTGTTGAGGCAGCTGTTGAAGCCATTCTTTCCGAATCGGTAGATGTTTCTAGCGATAAGGAACAAATTGCCAATGTTGCATCAATTTCAGCTGCTGATTCTGAAATAGGTGAAATGATTTCTGAAGCTATAGACAAAGTAGGCAAAGATGGAGTTATAACAGTCGAAGAAGGACAAACATTTGGTTTAGAAATGGACCTTGTAGAAGGAATGCGCTTCGATAAAGGATACATTTCGCCTTATTTTGTTACTGATCCAGAAAGAATGGAAGCAGTTCTAGAAGACCCTTATCTTCTACTCGTGGGTTCAAAGATTTCTGCAGTTAGAGATCTGGTTCCTGCGCTAGAAAAAGTGATGCAAGCCGGTAGACCTTTGGTAATTATTGCTGAAGATATAGATGGTGAAGCACTCGCCACCTTGGTTGTTAACAAGATCAGGGGAACTTTCACTTCAGTTGCTGTAAAAGCACCTGGTTTTGGCGATCGACGAAAAGCAATGCTTCAAGATATAGCGATACTTACTGGTGGGCAGGTTATTTCTGAAGAGGTTGGTTTAAAGGTAGATTCAGTAACAATTGACATGTTAGGTTCCGCAAGGAAATTAGTAGTTACAAAAGATGAAACCACTCTTGTTGAAGGAGCAGGTGATCAAGATGCTATTGCTGGACGTATTGCTCAAATCAAAGCTGAGATAGAAAATACAGATTCTGATTATGATCGAGAAAAATTACAAGAAAGGCTGGCGAAGCTTTCAGGTGGTGTAGCTGTTCTCAAAGTAGGAGCCGCTACAGAGGTAGAGCTAAAAGAAAAGAAACACCGTATTGAAGATGCTGTTAGCACTACAAAAGCAGCAATTGAAGAGGGTGTTGTAGCTGGGGGAGGCGTAACGCTTCTGAGAGCACAAACTGCAGTAGAAAAAGCTGCTTTAAAATTGGAACATGACGAGGCAACTGGAGCAAATATTGTAGGTCGATCCTTGGCAGCACCTTTAACTCAGATTGCTATCAATGCTGGCATGGAAGGCGGAGTAGTAGTCGAAAAAGTCAAAAATCAGAAAGGCCCAAATGGTCTTAATGCGGCCACAGGTGAATACGAGGATCTTGTAGCTGCAGGAATTATTGATGCTGCAAAAGTAACTCGTTCAGCTTTACAAAATGCCGCATCGATAGCTGCGCTTTTCCTTACCACTGAAGCGGTAATTGCAGATGTCCCAGCGGAAAATGGAGCAGGTGGCGCAGGTATGCCAGATATGGATTTCTAAATTGATCGGAGACGAACGTTATGTGAGTCTTTCGACATGGACAGATGGTGGAAATCGCAAAAGAACACCTATTTGGATTGCTTTATTAGGTGATGGTCGAGTTGGTTTCATTACTGGCAAAAAGACTTGGAAGGTAAGGCGCATCCTTCATAACTCGACCGTTGAGCTTCATCCTTGTAATTTTAGGGGTGAACTTTTTGAGAACTCACAAGGTTGTTTGGGTATAGCGAGAGTTGTAAATAAAGGCGAAAACGAATACACGTTAACTAAAAAAGCAACTCGGAAAAAATACGGTATACAAGACTTTATCGTTGGATTTATATATCAGTTTTCAAAAGTAAAACATGGAGATGCTTGCGCGATTGTTATTTCTTTAGAAGAAGCAAAACTTTCTTAATTTTTTGGGTGCGCGTGCTGCCAGCCGAATCGGCCTTTAATGCACAGATGACCGTCTGTAACTGAGTGATCTGACGGTGATGTAACTTTAACAATTTCCTCATCTTGAGTGTGTAGTTCAAGGTTGCAACCCACTCCGCAGAAACCGCAAATAGTTTGGGTAACTTTTTGGCTATCAGGATCCCAAGAATCGTCTTCCCTCATGTCATGTTCTGTTTTAAAAACTAGGGCCCCAGTAGGGCAAACGTCTATGCAATTACCGCAGTAAACACAAGCAGATTCTGGTAATTCGATATCAAACTCAGTTGATATATGAGCTTCGAAGCCACGCCCTGCAGTAGCTATTGCAAAAGTATGTTGAGCATCATCGCCACACGCTTCAACACATTTATAACAGAGTATGCATCTTTCATAGTCTCGAACGTAAAGTTCATCTTGGATTTTGGCTGGTTGAGTAGATGTTTTAATTTGATTTGAACTGCCCATACGTTCAGGGTTTGAACCGTAGTGAGCCATCCATTCATGTATCTCTTTTTCGGCTCTGTCCATTTCAACTGACGAAGCCAGTAGTTCTAAAACCATTCGTCTACTAGTATTTACGCGTTCAGAGTCTGTTGAAACTACCATTTCTTTTTCGACGGGTCGCGAACACGATGGAACTAGCGGTCTAGATCCCTCCACTTCAACTACGCAAACTCGACACACATTGACTGGGGTTAGGTTCTCTGCCCAGCAAAGTGTTGGAGTGTCTATGTTGGCCTGCTTGCAAGCATCCAAGATGGTTGAACCTTCGGAAACTGAAATATTTTTGCCATCTATAGTAATTTCTACAAGAGTTTCAGATGAGTTTGCTGAAGTTTTATTCATTATTTGTTTCCAGAAGTCCTAGATGTAAAGCGGATTGTATCGCTGATGAAGCAGTATGACCTAAGCCACAAATCGAAGCATCGGACATTACTGCGGCCAAGTCATCGAACAATGAGCGTTCAGTTTCGATAGATTTATTTTCTGTAATTCGGATTAGTAGTTCTTCTTGTCTAACCGTTCCAACTCTACAAGGCACACATTGACCACAAGATTCATCGCGAAAGAATTCAGCTATTCGTTGAACAGTTTTTGTTAAATCATCCGTATCGCTAAAAACCATTATTACTCCTGAGCCTAATGAGACTTCAGCTTCGCGAGTATCTTCAAATGTCAGAGGAAGATTGATCGATTCTGAAGTTACGAAACTACCTGCTGCTCCCCCAAGAAGAATAGTTTTGAGATTGCCAGATCCTGAAAAACCACCTGCCGAATTTAGTATTTCACCTAGAGTTGCACCAAATTCAAATTCGTAGAGGCCTGGGACGGCTACTCTTCCGCTTAAGCAGAAAAGTCTAGTTCCTGAGGACTGATCGGTTCCTTCGGCAGCAAAGGATTTACCGCCATTTAAAATAATTCGAGGGATATTAGCTAGGGTCTCAACATTGTTAACCACTGTTGGTTCATTAAAAAGACCATTAGTAGTCGGAAATGGTGGTTTGTTACGGGGTTCTCCTCTGAATCCTTCTATTGAATTAAACAGCGCTGTTTCTTCTCCACATATATAAGCTCCTGCACCACTTCTTATTTCAATATCAAAATTTCTGCCCGAATCAGAAATATTCTCTCCGAGTAAACCTGAATTTCTAGCTGTTTCTATAGCTGTGATTAAACGTTGTTTAGCAATTGGGTATTCACCTCGAACGTAAAACCATCCCTTTTCAGCGCCTACAGCGAGACCAGCTATGGTCATCGATTCGATTAAAGCGAAAGGGTCATTTTCCATTAGAATTCGATCCTTAAAAGTCCCTGGTTCTGATTCATCAGCGTTACAAACTAGGTGACGTGTTTTACCTTTTTGATCTGCTACGGCTTTCCATTTAATTCCCGTTGGAAATGCAGCTCCACCCCGTCCCCTTAAACCTGATGTTGTAACTTCTTCGATTATTTGTTCATCTCCTATTTCAAGAGCTTTTTCAAGGGCTTTATATCCCCCGTGAGATTGATAGTCCTCGAGACTTTCTGGATCTACAACACCAACACGAGCCAGAAGGCGTAAGTGATCAGATCCAGCTTGGGGCAACTTAATTGATTCTTTTTTTGAACTTCCAGTTAGGGATTCACGGATCCGATCTGAATCGGTGTCAATTAGAACAGTGTCTTCAGAGGCAATTCGTTGGACGAATACAGCTGGTCCGCGTTCGCATTGACCTAAACACGGACTTGGTTTTGTTTCGTATCCTTCTTTATCTAGTTCGTCCATTAAATCATTAGCTCCATTAAGGCTGCAGGCTATGTCATCACATACATGGAATACTTGGTTACTGTTCGGTGGTTCAGATGAGAAGAGATGGTAGAAAGTAGCCACGCCATAAGCCTCAGCAGGTGGGATTTCTAGAACACGACAGACGTAATCGAGGCCCCCCGGGCTAATCCAACCAGAAGCACGCTGTAGTGCATGAAGAGCTGGTAATAGAAGGTGCCGGCGTTCCTTTGTACGTTCTCGCCCACTATAAACAAGCCGTTCTGTTATCTCTAGCGTTACTGGGCCATGATGCTTAATAGTGTCATCGACAGCTTCTTTTTCACTGTCAGTGGGTAGGGAGGTACCAAACTTTATGTCAGGCATTGATCATTTTCTCCACTCGGATGGCTGCAGCTTTGAATTCGGCAGTGCCGGATTTCGGATCGTAAGCACTGTTTGTTAATTGGTTTACATCTGCGAGTTCAGGAAAATGGAAGGTTGTAAAGGCAAGACCCACTGGAAGGGCGGGGTCAACTTCGACTGTCATTTCAATACTTCCCCGACGTGATGAAACAAGAACTCTTTCACCGGGCAAGATTCCAAGTTTTTCAGCGTCGATACTAGAAAGTTCTAGAGCTTCTCCGCTTCGGATTGGAGAGTTGTATTTACCGGTTTGAACTCCTGTGTTATAAGAATCCAGGACTCTGCCAGTGGTAAGGCGCAAAGGATATTCATCATCTAATGATTCAATTGGAGGTTGGTCATTTACGCACGAAAATGGAGCGAGTTTGCCTTCAACTGGTTGTTTCCAAAGTCGGTCATGAAGAAAAGGGCTTCCAGGATGGTTTTCATTTGGACATGGCCATTGGATACCACCTTCATTTGCAATTCTTTCCCAAGACATGCCAGCGTGCATTGGTGAGACGGTTCTTAGTTCTTCCCAAAGCTCTTCAGCAGTCGGCTGTCCCCAACTATGATCACCCATATGTTTGGCCAAGTCTGAGATTATTTCAATTTCTTGGTGTGCATCGCCCGGTGGTTTAATTGCTGCTCGAGTACGTTGAACGCGGCGTTCACTGTTTGTGACAGTCCCGTCAGACTCTGCCCAACCTAATGCAGCAGGTAAAACGACATCAGCCATTTCAGCTGTGCGAGTCATAAATACGTCTTGAACTACAAGAATGTCAAGACCCTCCAGAGCTTTACGTGCATGGTTAATATCAGCATCAGAGTCCGCTGGATTTTCACCGATTACATATAAAGCTCGTAGTTCGCCTCGAGTCATTGCGTTAAACATTTCCGTAAGGTGCCAACCTGGTTCAGGTGGTATTTTAGAATTCCAAACAGTTTCAAACTTGCCTCTGATTTCATCATTAGCTAAATCTTGAAATCCAGCTAGTTTGTTAGGTAAAGCCCCCATATCACCGCCGCCTTGAACATTGTTTTGGCCTCTGAGTGGCACTAATCCAGAACCCCAACGACCCACGTGACCAGTTAGGAGCGAGAGGTTACAAAGTGCAAGGACATTATCAACTGCTGTGTGATGTTCGGTTATGCCCAAGGTCCACATTATTTGAGCTTTTTCGGCACTGGCATAGCCGTGAGCCAAATCGCGGATTGCTTCCGCAGGTACTCCAGTTACTTCAGAAGTTCTTTGTAATGTCCAAGGTTCAACATGAGCTACAAAATCTTCAAAACCTGTAGTTGCATTCTCGATAAATTTTTTGTCTTCTAGACCAGCATCAATTATTTCATGAGCTACGCCATTGGCTAGAGCGATGTCACTACCGACGTTAATTCCTAACCACACATCAGCAAATTTTGCCGAGTCGGTTCTTCTAGGATCCACAGTCCACATTCGAGCACCATTTGATATTCCTTTTAGCAGATGGTGGAAAAAAATTGGGTGAGCTATTCGGGCATTTGAACCCCAAAGAACGATGGCATCCGTATCTTCAATCTCTCTATAAGAGGATGTCCCTCCTCCTACTCCAAATACTGTCGCCAGACCGACGACACTAGGTGCGTGTCAAGTTCGATTACAGCTGTCGATATTATTAGAGCCGATTACTTTTCTTGCAAATTTTTGTGCTGCGTAATTAACTTCATTGGTTGTTTTAGAACAGCTGAACATTCCAAATGCTATAGGTCCGTGTAAATCAACAACGGATTTAAAACCTTCAGCCGTTTTTTTCAGTGCTTCTTCCCAAGTTGCTTCACGAAGCTTTCCATTTTCTTTAAGCAGTGGCACGGTAAGACGTTCAGTCATATTTTCCTCATCTGGATCAAATTAATCTAATGTTAGTATTACTCATTCAAAGAAGAATTGATTCTTTTTTGTCTATTTCTACGTTCAAGCATCCGAATAGAAGACCAAAGTTCATCACGCTCTATGTAGCAGCCATAAAGATGTCTTTCACCAGTAGAAGAATCAAACGAATTTCTGGCATGTAGCACACGCCGATTGTCGAAAATTAGACACTCGCCCTGTTCTAGCCGGAAACGTAATTTAAAACGATCATCCTGATTAAGCGTTTCGAATAACTTATAAGCCTTGTACATAGGTTCTATGAGATCGAAATCGACTTGCAGAGGGACACGCAAAAAATTGCCTACTCTAACTTCTTCAATTTTCCCGTTATTGCCTAATTTAATCATTGGTGTTTTCCAACGATAGTCAGTGGAAGCGCTTCGATTGCCAAAGTCCCATGGAGTCGAAGTAAGCAAATCAAAAGCTTCAGGTTCTTGTGAACGGATCTCTTCCGCTACACGAAAACCATCAACCAAAATTGATTCTCCTCCTTTCACAGAATTCTTTAAGCAATGAAGCAGTTGAAGTCCAGGTTGGTATTCACGGGTAGGTAGATCAGTATGTGGAGGAAGTTCAATTTCAGTATAAGCAGCAGTGTCTGGTCCTTGTTTTGCTTCTACATCAAAGAAAAGGCCAAAATTAGTTTGTCTAACCACACCGATATGTTTTGCTACTTCAGTTAAACCATTTCTCGAAGGTTCTACATTTTTGATAATAGAACATCCAGCTTCGACTAATGAATAAAGCCATACTCTTTCTATTTCAGGATCGGAAGTAATTTTGTTCCAGTCGAATCGGTCTAGTTCTTTCTTAGTGGATGAGTCCCATGTGAGAGCCACAGGATCAGGGTTTTTTGATGAATCTAGAAAACAGTTGCTTCGAAGCCAGCCTGGATGGAAATGACTTATATGTGACTCTCCAGACCAAGTAACTTTTAGAAAACCTTCTTTATTGGTAGATATTGAGGAGATAAACAGATCATCTGTAATTGAGGCTACGTTAAAAATAGGTTCTCTTGTGTCTGGATGGGTACAACACGGGCAGTTGTCTCTTAACCAAAGAAAGTGGAATTTGCTTTGATGACCATCACTCCATTGAATTTCGACTTTTGTTCCATCGGTAGAAGAATCAGAAATATGATGTTCTACTGGATAGAAATCGAAATCTCCTGTTTCAATCACTTCCTTCATCTTTTTTGTCTTTCTTTGAATTTCCAATATTCAAATTATTAAGTGTTTGGATAATGGCTGTAAGTCCCTTATCACGTTCAAGTACCAAATCGGCTATAGATCTTCCAGCAGCTTCTTCTGTACACCCATCTACAACTGTATTTCTCAGAGATTCAGTTAATTCTGGAGCTTTTAATCTCGTCCAAGGCGATTGAAGAGAAGGTCCGAAATGATCTAGCATGTGAGCCATACCGCCTTCACCTCCTGCCAAATGAAATGTGAGCATCGGTCCCATTAGGGCCCATCGCAGACCGGGTCCGGCAGTAATAGATAGATCCAATTGTTCTACTGTTGCCTCCTCGTTAGCAACCATATGGAGGGCTTCACGCCACATTGCTTCTTGAAGCCGATCTGCTATAAAACCGTCGACTTCTTTCTCAAGACGCAAAACTGTTTTTCCGGAGTTTCTATAAAAATTTTCAGCTTTATCCATCGTCGAGATTGATGTTTCAGGCCCTGCCACCAGTTCAACTAGTGGCAACAGATAAACAGGGTTGAATGGGTGTCCAACAACTATGCGTTCGGGTGCAACTTTGCAATTTAAAGCCAGGTCGCTAACTAAATATCCTGAGGTTGATGATGCTATTACACACTCAGGATCACAAACTTTATCAATGGTAGAAAGAAGATCTTGTTTCAATTCAAGACGCTCAGGAGAATTTTCTTGAACTAGTGAACAATTTTCAACAGCTTCCTCAATTCTTTTATGAAAAAAAACAAGATCGGGAGAAGCTCCACTTGCTAGTCCTAATTTCTCCATATATGGCCAAGCTTGTTCGATTGTTCTTTTGAACAAATCTTCTGATTTTGAATCGGGATCCCAAGCGTGGACATCTATACCTTGTCCAGAGAAATGTGAAGCCCAACCACAACCGATTACACCCATACCAATACAAGCGATTGATTTGTTCATCTAATCTAAAATTTCTTTCAATATTATTATCAATTTAGGTTCAGTGTTTCTCTAGTTTCATTTGGTGACTGGATTGAGGCTCCCATTAGTTCGATTATCTTTACGGCTTTTTTAACCAAGTCGGCGTTTGTAGCTAACACACCTTTTTCGAGGTATAAATTGTCCTCGAGACCTACTCTGACGTGACCTCCAAGCATTACTGATTGTGCAACCATCGGCATTTGCATAGCCCCTAAACCAAAAGAAGTAAATTCTGCACCTTGAGGTAGTCGATTAACCATTGCATAAAGGATTCCAATATCCATAGGCGTTCCGTACGGGATAGAGAGACACAGTTGGATCCAGAAAGGAGGATCAAGTAGACCTTCAGCGATCATTGTTTCAGCAAACCAAAGATTTCCGGTATCAAAAATTTCTAGTTCAGGACGGACACCCAGACTCCTAACTTTTTGAGTCATTTCTCTTAACATCTCTGGAGTTGAGATGTAAACCTCATTAGTGTCACCAAAATTCAATGAACCACAGTCCAGTGAACAAATCTCGGGTCTTATTCTCTCTACATGTTTGAGTCTTTCGTGCGCTCCTACAAGATCTGTACCTTCTCCAAAATCCATTGGGTTACTGTCAGGACCGATGACCAAATCTCCACCCATCCCAGCGGTTAAATTTATGATCACTTGACTATCTTTTTCCCTTATTCTGTTAACTACTTCTTCGTAGTAGTCCGGATTTCGTGAACCTTTTCCAGTTTTTGGGTCTCGAACATGGCAATGGACAATTGCGGCACCTGCCTTCGCAGCTTCGATCGCAGAATCCGCGATTTGTTCAGGAGTAACTGGTACGTATTCACTCTTGTCAGTTGTTTCTCCCGCACCAGTTATTGCGCATGAGATGATTACATTCCTATTCATTCCCCTCCTCTGCTTTTATACTTTCACGCTGAAAACCGAATATGAGCGATTCTAGAGAATAGCTTCCGGACATGATCTCTTGTTTATCAAAGCCACTTAAAAAAAAGTAATTTTATGAGTGTTTTGACAATAGTGTTTATTTAAACTTTGCTATTTATTGGAGGAAAATCGTGACAGCTCGTGGCAGAACAGTCAAAGTTTTTACCGAAAAGATAGAAGCTGGAGAAAGTCAGCGAGTTCCAGATGAAGTGATTGTCGAAGAGCCGATCTCTATTCGACTTGATGGGGAACTTATAGGTACCACCATGCGGACTCCGGGAAATGATTTTGAACTTGCTGCAGGGTTTTGTCTTACAGAAGGAATCCTTCATACAACAAAGATTAAGTCGATTCGGTATTGCGGTCAGTCGAGTGCTTCAGAGGCGGAATATAACGACGTAACTGTAGATACAGGTGGACTTGCTCCAAAACCATTATCAAGACTTGGACCTGCTTCTTCGTCGTGTGGTATTTGTGGGGTTGAAGCAATTGAAAATCTTTTGAAGTTTTTAGAACCTTTGGATCTGGAACCTTTTGAAACATCAACTCTTATTTCTGTCGCCGAGAACATTCAAAAAGAGCAGACCCTTTTTGGTACAACAGGTGCTGTTCATGCCGCTATGGCTTTTGATCGTTCCGGCAAAAGTATTGTTATCCGTGAAGATATTGGTCGACATAATGCTGTTGACAAAATTGTAGGGCACTTGTATTTAGAAGATTCTCTACCAGCAAACGAGATGGGTCTTTGGGTGAGCGGCAGGGCATCTTTTGAGATGGTTCAGAAGGCCTGGGCTGCAGGTTTTGCTTGTCTAATCGCTGTTAGCGGACCGTCTGCACTTGCTGTTGATACAGCTAAAGCAGCGGGATTACAACTGGGCGGTTTCGCTCGCGGGAACCGGATCAATCTTTATTCTTAGAGTTAGATACAGCGGCATTACGTAGACTCTAAGAATGGATTTACCAGTTAAACCATCAGAGGGACTAGGTGTGCTGCATCTTTTCTGCAAGTATCAAAGTTCAGTAGATTCTGAAAAAATTAAAAAAACGATTTCTGAAACTCTTGACAACGACTTGCAGGTTGTTGTTGCGGTAATGCTGGGTCACAAAGCAGATCTAGCACTGATGGTATTAGGGGAGAATCTTTGGGATCTGCGTGATTTTCAAAGTTCTATAGATTCTGCTGGCTTAAAGATCGTAGATAGCTATTTTTCACTAACAGAAATTTCTGAATATGCATCAGGTGTTCCGGAAGAAATGAAACAGGCCCGTCTCTACCCAAAGCTTCCTCCTGAGAATAAAACAGCTTGGTGTTTTTATCCGATGTCTAAACGTCGCGACCCTGAAGCTAATTGGTACACACTTCCTTATGAAGAGCGCTCAGCTCAAATGCATGAACATGGTCGTTCCGGCAGGAATTTTGCCGGTCGTGTTTTACAGGTAGTGACTGGATCTACTGGTGTTGACGATTACGAATGGGGAGTGACTTTATTTGCTGAACGTCCAGATGATCTTAAAGAAGTTGTGTACACGATGAGATTCGATGAAGCCTCAGCTATTTACGCCGATTTCGGTCCTTTTTATACAGGGATAGTTTCTGACATAGACAACGCTTTGGAACATTTGGCAAATGGGTGAAATAGTTGAATGTGATTTCGATGAAATAACATCGAATCCCGTTTCAGTCATCGCATTTGTACCTGATTTAATGGATCAGTCAAATTTACGTTTAAAAATGCCAGATATTTGTTTTGTTAAAGAAGTCTCTGAACTTATTGATCAAGATGTTGATCTCGTTGTAGTGGATTTGTCAAGACCAGAAGTTCTAGAGGTTTTACCCGAAATTGATTCCAAAACTTTAGGTTTTGCTTCTCATATTGATAAAGAGATTATTTCCTATGCCGAACAAGCCGGTTGTGAAAAAGTGTTACCGAGATCGAAGTTTTTCCGTGATTTCCACTCTCTTGTTAACAGTGCATTAAAACTGAACTAACGGCGTATTAAAACACGTTACTTTATGATTTGAGTTGACAAGTTCGAAGTATTCTTTTTTCAACTTTGTGTTTTTTGTTTGAAAAGGGAGGTCACAAATGGATTCCGGAGATTACGCATGGATGCTGATATCAACCGCTTTAGTTGTTTTCATGATTCCGGGTTTAGCACTCTTTTATGGGGGCATGACAAGGAGTAAAAATGTTCTGAATATGTTCATGATGAACATGTACTGTGTGGGAATAGTTCCTATCGTCTGGGTGCTGCTTGGCTATTCACTAGGGAACAGTCCTGATGGGAGTGGCTTCTTTGGAGGCGAATGGATAGGAAATTTTGATTCTATTGGTCTAAAAGATCTTAGTGGAGATTCGGAAAGTCTCATTTTCGTTGCCTTTCTAATGACTTTCGCTGCGATAACCCCAGCTTTGATATCAGGAGCAGTAGCTGATCGGCTAAAGTTTTCAGCTTGGGTGGTTTTCGTGCCAATTTGGTTATTACTCGTTTACTGTCCTGCTACTTATTGGGTTTACAGCGGTTGGCATGATGGCAATGGCGCACTTGATTTCGCTGGGGGTACGGCGATACATCTAAATTCTGGTGTCGCAGCCCTAGCTTTTGTATTGGTTTTAGGAAAGAGAAGAGGTTGGCCTAAAGAAGCTACTCCACCACACAATATGCCCATGGTTTTAATCGGAACAGCGATTCTTTGGTTTGGGTGGTTCGGATTCAATGCAGGTTCAGCAGGAGCCGCAAATGGTCAGGCTGTTCAAGCCCTTGTAAATACATTTGTTGCAGCATCAGCAGGAATGATTGGATGGCTGATAGTAGAAAAATTAAAAGGTGGACATGCCACTTCTTTAGGTATGGCATCAGGGATTGTTGCTGGACTCGTAGCTATTACACCCGCTGCGGGATTCGTAGGTGGATTGGCGAGTGTAGTTTTCGGTCTTGTTGCCGGAGCGGTCTGTTATTTTGCTATTTCGTTGAAAAACCGCTTTGGTTATGATGACAGTTTGGACGTAGTCGGAATACACGGAGTAGGAGGACTAACAGGAGGTCTTCTACTCGGACTTTTCGCCGACTCAAGTGCAATTCCTGGCGGGGATTTCGATGATGGACTGTTCTTTGGTGGAGGCGTGGAACTACTCCTTGACCAGATAGTGGCAATGCTTTCAGTGGTTGGTTTATCTTTTATTGTCACTTTGGTAATAGTAAAAATCATTGATGCCACAATTGGGCTTAGAGTTGAAGATGAGATTGAGCAAACTGGTTTAGATCGAGTTTTACATGCAGAATCGGCTTATAACGATTAGAACTTTTAGTAAATGAAAGGTCTTTTTATTGACGACCTGCTTTCGGAAGACTCTGTAACCGGCTCAGTTTTTTGTGTAAATCTAACAAAACGAGTTGATCAATTCATAGAAGAGATTTTTGAATCTGCGGGTTCTCCCTCTGAAGTGTCGGTCTGCGCAGTAGGAGGCTATGGAAGAAAAGAACTTTGCCCAGGTAGCGATATTGATGTCTTATTAATACATGATGCTTCAGTTGATATTCTACCTATAGCTGAAAAAATTTGGTATCCACTGTGGGATGCTGGTTTGAAACTAGGACATCAAGTAGGCACACAAAAAGAGATTCTTAATCTTGCAGAGTCAAGTCTTGAGACAGCTACAAGCTTGCTGTCTTCTCGAGCTATTGCTGGCAACATCGAGATTGTTGATGCACTAGCAAAAAAAGCTCAAGAGCAATGGATTGGAAGATTTCATAAGTATTTAAAAGAGCTTGGATCTACAGTTGAAGACCGTTACACGCAGTATGGGGAAGTTGCTTTTCTGCTGGAACCTGAATTGAAGCAAGGTAGGGGAGGTTTAAGAGACGCTCATATCTTGCAATGGATGGAGATTGCAGAACCGATTTTGATTACTTCTGAATCAAAAGTTCTTCTCGATGCTGTGGAAACACTTTTATCCGTTCGTGTGGAATTACACAGAGTAACTGGAAAACGTTCAGATCGACTTTTGTTGGAACTGCAGGATGAGGTGGCTGAACAACTCAAATATGAAAATGCTGACGAATTGATGGGTGCTGTGGCAAATGCATCTCGAGTAATTACATGGACCGGAGATGGTGCGGCGAGACGTATTGAAAGGATTAGGCAGTCTAGACCTATAAGAAAGTCTCTAAATAAGTTGCGTAATATAGAAATCGCTTCAGATCTTGATTTAGATAGGGGACGTTTAGGACTGACGAAAGAAGCTGATACAACGGACCCGTTTTTGCCTTTACGAGCTGCTGTTGCAGCAAGCAAATGTGGGGCGTATTTGGAAAGAATTTCTTTGGAGAAGTTGGCAGATAGTGAAACTGAAATGCCTCAGACTTGGCCTGAAGAGGCTAGGGATCTTCTAATAGAACTTTTAATGTCCGGTGCTAAAGCAGTTTCGATAATTGAGGATTTAGACCAGTACGGATTATTTTCACGCCTTATTCCAGAGTGGGAATCTTGCCGCTCAAAACCCCAAAGAAACGCCTATCACATGTTTACAGTCGATCGTCACCTATTAGAAACAGTTTCAGTGGCTGGAGGATTAACAGCATCTGTAGCACGACCGGACCTTTTAGTTCTAGGTGCTCTGCTTCATGACATTGGTAAAGGTTACTCAGGCGATCATACGGAACTAGGAATGGAGTTAGTGGAGAGTATTGCTAAAAGAATGGGCTATGAAAATAATGATGTTGAATTATTGGTTGGCATGGTCGAACACCACCTCCTTTTACCAGACGTAGCTACACGACGTGATCTTGATGACGATGGGACAATTAAATCCGTTGCAGGTTCAGTAAAAACCCTTTCTCTTCTTTCTCTTTTAGATGCGCTTACCGAAGCCGATTCTATTGCAACAGGGTCCTCTGCTTGGAGTACTTGGAAAGCTGGTCTTGTCAGAGAATTGGTAGCGCGCGTACAGCATGTTTTATCGGGTGGCAATATTGATGACGTTGTTGAAGCAACTTTCCCAAATCAAAAACAACTCGACAAGATGCTTTCCGGAGAGGAAGTTTTCTTAGGCGACAAATTTGAATTAACTGTGATAACAAACGATCGTCCAGGAGTATTTTCAAAAATTGCGGGTGTTCTGGCACTCAATGGACATGATGTGACAGGCGCAGATGGATATTCAGAATCTGGGAGAGCCTTATCGGTTTTCTCAGTAGCTGAAAAATCCTATGAGGTTCCACAATGGGAAGAGATTTCGCAACAAGTGCGACTTGCATTAGATGGTCGTTTAGCTTTAGCAGATCGGCTTGGTGAACGTTCGCGTATCTATACTTCGGTTTCTACGAGTGCAAGACCCTTTGAACCTAAAGTCGAAGTAGATAATTTCACGTCTGACGTCGCGACAGTTTTAGAGGTAAGTTGCCCAGATGGGGTAGGGGTTCTTTATCGCATTACGCGAGCTTTTGCTGAACTTGATTTGAATATAGTTAGGGCACGAGTTCAGACTCTTGGTTCAGATGTTGTCGACGCATTTTATGTACTTGATGTGAACGGGGGGAAAATCGAAGACTCAGATCATCTAGATGAAATTGAATTGGCGGTTTTGCGGTGGATAACGACTGATTTATAAATTTTATGTGACGAATTGTTTTTATTGCCCTACCTTGGTCGTATGTCTAAAACACCTTCAGAGATAGCTACTAAACAAGATTTACTGAGATGGTCGGAAACCATTGCAGGTATTGCCCGAACAGGACTCGGATTTACCGACGTTTTATATGAGCGTGAAAGGTATGAAGAGATTCTAAAAGTAGCTGCAGACATTAAGCAGCGCGCTGAGGGTAGTGGTTTAACTTCTGATGAATTATATGAAAGTTGGCTTGATTCAGTAATTGAAGGAACACCAGGTTATGTGACACCAAAAGTGACTGTTGGTGCTGTTGTTGGAAATGACGATGGGGAAATTTTGCTTATTCAAAGAGCTGATTCAGGAAGATGGCTTTACCCAACTGGCTGGGCAGATGTTGGTTATTCAGCTTCGGAAGTGGTGGTTAAGGAGGTCGCTGAAGAGACTGGGATCGAATGTGAAGTAATTAAGCCTATTTCCATCCTTGACGGAATGAGATTGGGTTTCACCGGAATACCTCTCTATTCGCTTGTTTTTCTTTGTCGGAAGACTGGAGGAATTCTAAAACCTCACCCCTTGGAGTGTAGTGATGTTGGTTTTTTCAGTGAAGGTTCATTGCCTGAAGGAACCGTTTCGCCTCAACGTTGGGCTTCTCACGCATTTGCAGCGATCAGAGGTGAAAATGTGGAAGTCATGTTTGATGAGCCTCGTAACCCGGTTTGGTTAGACGAAAATGACAAAAAATCTCTTTCAGAGGTCTTCCCTGACTTCTAAGAGTTTTATGTTTGCCCAGTCTGATTCCTCAGAAAGTCTTCAACTTCGCTAACCAGTAACTCAGGATTACTGTTTTGTTCATCAACTTCTAATTTGTTATCGAAATCTTCTTCAAGTTGGTTTACATATTCAGTCGTATCCATATCTTCTGCGACTAGTTCATTTATTTGTCTTTCGTAGGCCGCAGACGCTATCTCCAAATCTGTGCAGGCCATCCCTATTTGGAGCACCTCTGCTAATCTTTCAACCAATGCAAGAGCGGCTTTAGGGGAATTAGCTCCTGAAACATAGGAAGGGACACCAGCCCACAGTGACATACTAGGAATTCCTTTTTCACGTAGAACACTATTTATAACTCCCACTATTCCCGTCGGACCCTCATATGTAGAAGGGGGGAGATCCAATTTCTGCGCTAAATCGGAATCATCGGAAGATCCAAAAACTTTTACAGGTCTGCTATGGGGTATATCAGTTAGGAGCGAACCGAGAGTCACCACCATGTGACTGTTGGTTATCGAGGCAACTTCTATTATTTGATCTGTGAATGTTCGCCAGCGAAGTTGTGGTTCATGCCCAACAAAAATTACTAGGTCGTGTTCAGAGTCAGTCATTTTAGCTACAAGTATTTCTGTAGCTGGCCAGACTATTTTGCGTTGATCATCAGGAATTTCAATTACAGGACGAGAAATGGTGAAGTCAAAAAATTCTTCTGATTCAATAGTTCCGATTTTTATTGCACTGAAACGATCTTGGAAGTATTTCACTGCGCTTGTAGCGGCTTCACCTGCATCATTCCATCCTTCAAAAGCAGCTATTACCACGGGATTATTAAGTTCTTCTAAAAGTTCCTTATTAGTCCATTTAATAAATTTTGAAGCCATTCAAACGGAGGCTATCGGATATGAGCTCGCGCGCGACCCAACATTTGTAATCTAAGCTTGTATTAGATGAGTGAAAAAAATATTGAAATTGAAGAAATTGTAAAAGTCGATGACAAACTTCTTACGGCTATGAACCATTTGATCCCGCAACTGTCAAATTCTAATTCCCCTCCAGATCGTTCTGCTTTGGAAGAGATAGTTGCTTCTGATTTTTCGATGCTGCTCGCAGCTTTTATTGATGGAGAAATAGTTGGTTCATTAACTTTGATTGTTTTTGGTATTCCAACTGGCAAAAGAGCTTGGATCGAAGATGTCGTTGTTGACGAAAAATGTCGAAATAAAGGTGTTGGAGAAGCTTTAAATCAAAATGCAATAAATATTGCCAGACAACTTGGAGCTAAAACTGTGGATTTAACTTCGAGACCATCGCGTGAAGCTGCAAATCGTCTTTACAACCGTTTGGGTTTCGTTCAAAGAGATACAAATATTTACAGATTCGAAATATAGATCAAATCGCAAAGATTTTTCAATTAGCTGATTTGGGAAGCTCCATGCCGGTGGGTGTAGCTTTTGTGAAAGGAATTATTTAGGGGTTGTGTAATGGCGCATCAAGTAAAGGGAGTTATTGCTAAAAGTAAAGGGGAGCCTGTTTCAATCGAGACGATTGAAGTTCCAAGTCCAGGTCCAGGTGAGGTTTTGATTGATGTGAAAGCGTGTGGAGTATGCCATACGGATTTACATTACCGAGAAGGAGCTATCAATGACGATTTCCCATTTCTGTTGGGACATGAAGCTGCCGGTCTCGTAGAAGAAGTTGGTGAAAGTGTTACTGACTTAACTCCAGGAGATTTTGTAATTCTCAATTGGCGAGCTGTATGTGGACATTGTAGATCTTGCCGAAGAGGGCGGCCCTGGAATTGTTTTTCAACTCATAACGCAACACAGAAAATGAAACTCGATGGTAGAGAACTATCTCCAGCTTTGGGAATCGGCGCGTTTGCTGAAAAAACTCTTGTTGCAGCAGGACAAGCTACAAAAGTAAACCCCGCAGCCAAACCGGAAGTCGCGGGGCTTATAGGTTGTGGAGTAATGGCCGGCTTAGGAGCCGCAATGAATACTGGTCAAGTTACTCGCGGAGATTCAGTTGCAGTTTTTGGTTGCGGAGGTGTTGGTGATGCTGCAATTGAAGGTTCTCGCTTAGCAGGAGCTCACACCATAATCGCCGTTGACATAGACTCGACAAAACTTGAATGGGCTAAAGAATTTGGAGCTACTCACGTTGTAGATTCATCAAAAGTTGATCCGGTCGAAGCCATTAGAGAAATAACAGATGGCAATGGGGTTGATGTAGCAATAGAAGCTATAGGTCTTCCCATTACTTATGAACAAGCTTTTTATTCTCGTGACCTTGCGGGAACAGTTGTGCTAGTTGGGGTTCCAAATCCTGAAATGAAAATCGAACTTCCTATGATTGAAATTTTTGGTAGAGGCGGAACCTTAAAATCTTCTTGGTATGGAGATTGCCTACCTTCACGTGATTTTCCTATGCTTATCGACCTTTATATGCAAGGACGCCTTGAGCTTGACCGTTTTGTTTCAGAGACAATTGGTTTAGATGAGGTAGAAGAAGCCTTTCACAAAATGGAACGTGGAGAGGTCCTTCGTTCTGTGGTCATACTGTAGTTATCAAATCAAGTGCGTTGGTTAATTGTTGGTCATGGAAAAATCACTGCGAATTTCATAGAAGCCGCACGTGGAATAGGTCATGAGATCGCCGCTGTTGCAGGACGAAATTCCGAAAGAGCTTCAACATTTGCAAATAAAAATGGAATAGAGAAATCAGGAGACGATTTACTTCTTCTCTCAGAAGGAGTAGACGCTGCTTATATAGCAACACCCCACACTGGACACTGCACTGGAGCTACAACTCTTTTAGGAAAGGGAGTGCCTGTTCTTTGTGAAAAACCTTTGGCTGTAAATCATAGACAAGTCGAAAAGATAGTTAACGCAGCAAAAGAAAGCAACACTTTTCTGATGGAAGCAATGTGGACCAGACATTTACCAATTTATGAAGAAGTCATCGATTTGGTTAAAAAGGGTCTGATCGGTGAACCAAAACTTGTTGACGCAGCCTTGGGTTTCAATTCGCCCTATGATCCTGAATCGCGCTTATGGAACCCCGAACTTGCAGGAGGAAGCCTATTAGACGTTGGTATTTATCCATTAACAATTGCAGATTTGATTTATGAAACTACTCCAGAAAACATCTTCTCATTAGCTGAACTTTCGCCAGATGGTGTAGATGCACATATAGCTATTACATTGCAATATCAAAATTCGTCTTTAGCGACACTTGGATCAGCCATTAATCTTTCTTTACCCAACGGTGCCCTTATTCTTGGAGAATCAGGTGCTATTGAAATACCTCATTTTTGGTGTGCTCAGAAAGCTTTTATCACACAAGATTCGGAGAAAAGAGAGATCCTTAAACCCCATGAGATAAATGGATTCGAATATCAAATCCTTGAAGTGGATAGATGCTTATCAGAAGGACTGACACAGAGCCCAAAAGTTTCCTGGGAGTGCTCTCTTTCAATGGTTCAGTTAATGGATAATATTCGCTCTGAAATCGGCGTTAGTTATCCGGCAGATGACGAGGAGAGCGATGGAGTATAGAAATATCCCAGGAATTCGAATTTCCCTGTCACAAATCATTCAAGGAGCCACAACTCTTTTCGGCGATGAAACCGTTTCCCATTGGGAAAATTTGCTTGATGATGTAATGGATTCAGGCATTAATGCTTTCGACACAGGCCTTGTGTATGCAGATCAGGACGGTACTTGTGATGAACGGCTAGGAAGATGGATTAATGCTCGAAATCTTCGTGACAAAGTCATTGTTATCGGTAAGGGCTGCCATCCTGGACCCCCTAATTGGGAAGAGTCTCGTGTCCTACCAGAATGCGTCGGAGTAGATATAGAAAAGACATTGGACCGTATGGGAACTGACCGTTTAGATCTCTGGCTCTTTCATCGTGATAATGAAGAAGTACCACTTGACGAACTCGTAGATGCAGTGGACAAACAAGTTTCGGCCGGTTTAATAGATGCATGGGGAGTTTCCAACTGGAGTATCAAACGACTATCAAATGCTTTAGAAACATCAAAGAAAAATTCTTGGGTTAAACCAGAAGCTTTCAGTCCACATCTGTCTCTAGTTTCTCAAGAACAACCTCCTTGGGAAGCTGTAACGAGCATTGCAGGAAATAGATCACAAGAGGACAGGGAATGGTTAAAAGAGAACCAGATTCCAGTTTTGGCATGGTCAACGTTGGCTGGTGGCTATTTAACCTCTTCAGTAGATCTTGAATCTATGCAGACGCCAAACTCTCGGTTATTAGCCGAAACAGCCCGTTGTTACCATTCAGAGATGAATTGGCTGAGACGCGAACGTGCAATTGAATTAGCCGTAAAAAAAGATTGCACACTTGAACAGATAGCAGTTTCTTGGGTTCTGCATGCAGATTTTCCAACGCATGCGCTATGTGCTTCACGTAGCAAGACGGAAGCTTTCCATAACGTAGCTTCCGCTGACATAAAACTTTCTGAAAGTGAAAGAGTTTGGTTAGAAAGCGGTGAGATCATTGAATGAAAAAGAAGTTCGAGAACGGAACATAGATGTTTTAAAAACTGCAATTTCTTCTATTGGGACCGGAAACAGTGAAATATTTTCAAGTCTTTACACAGAGGACTGGGTTCTTGAGCTTCCCTATAGTGAACCACCTAAAGTTCTAACAGGGATAAACGAAATCCTGGGATATTTGAAACCGCAAATGGGCAAACTTGAATTTACTCTCACACTCACAGAAATCTTTGAGTGTCTTGATCCGGATTTACTAATAGCAGAGTATGTCAGTGAAGGTAGATCTACTGTCACCAACAAGCCGTATCAAAATACCTACATAGGCTTGTGGAGGTTCCGCGAAGGTAAAATTTGTGGAGTTAAAGAATATTTGAACCCATTGATTGCTACCGAAGCCAATACGAGATCAGGTGAATGAAAATGGAAAATAAATTAGAACGATTAAGAAATGGAGACATTTTTGAAGACTTAATTCAGGCTTGGAAAAGATTAGGTCGACTTGTCTACAACGACAAAGCAACGGATCCTGAATCATTGGAAAGAGCTACAGGTTTGCTGTATATGACCCGTTACCTGACAGCAGGAGCCACACTAGCAATGGAACTAAATGACCCTGACTACCCATATTTCGATCGTTGGGCAGATCGGTCATATTCTTGGGGAATTGACTCCCCAGACGGTGTGTATTCGTTTGCATGTATTAGGGGTGACTCGACCTACCGTATTTTCGGGAATCGAGGTACTGCACACCAGTTTGATATTGAGATTCATTCTCCGCATTTCGCAAATGCTCCAAATTATATGAGAACCGGAAATTTAGGATTTGCTGACATAAAGACTGAACCAGATGGAAGCGTGGAAATAATTCTCAGTCCGGAACCACCGCCAGATGACAAGAAACATAATTGGATACAGCTCAACGCAGATGCCGAGTCGGTTTGTGTACGGCAGTTTTTTTACGATTGGCAAAATGAACGGAAAGCAGAACTGTCAATTGAAAAAGTTGATGCCCAATATCCGCCGCCGCCTGAAAACCCTGAAGTCATAGTTGATAAGGCTGAGTTGTTAATCAAATGGCTTGATGAGGCTGGGACATTCTGGGATGAAGTTATTCGTACTTTTATGGAAGAACCAAATACTGTCACTTTTTTGAATCCGAAAGAAAGCGACTGGGGCGGCCATGGAGGTCTTTCATATGGAATGGGTTCGATAGAAATTGGTCAAAATGAAGTAGCACTCTTAGAAGTAACACCTCCAGATTGCCATTTTTGGGGTTTTCAGCTTGGAAGTATTTACTGGGAATCAATGGACTGGTGGAGGAGGCAGTCTTCGTTGAATGGTTTTCAGGCAAAATGCGATTCTGATGGTGTTTTCCGTTGCATAATTTCGGCCAGAGACCCAGGTGTTCATAATTGGCTTGACACTGCGGGCTATTCACAGTTGACAATAATGGGCCGCTGGTTGCATGCCAGAGATTTTCCACAACCGACAATCAAGGTTTTTCCTTTTGAGGAGGTCGACAGCCATCTTCCAGAAAATACTCAAAGGATCAGCTTGAATGAAAGAAGTGAGATTATCAGAAATCGAAATTTGGCGGTCCAGAAGATTTTAGGGCTTTGATTCCGCCTTGCGGTAGGCATATGCCATCAAGCTAAAGTTCACAAAAGGGGTTATTGTGAAAAGTTCATCATTTACTGTTTGTTGCACACTGATGCTACTTTTTTCTGCTTGTGGCGGACAAGAAGTGGAAGAAACTAAGTCGATGACTGTTGTTCCGACTACGACTGTTGTTCCGACTACGACTGTTGTTCCGACTACGACTGTTGTTCCGACTACGACTGTTGTTCCGACTACGACTGTTGTTCCGACTACGACTGTTGCTCCGACTACGACTGTTGCTCCGGTCGTTCTAACCGATTCGTTCCGAGGAGTAACAGCTGAAACAATAAAAGTTGGGTTCACCTCAATCGATTTTGAGCTATTTAACGAACAATTTCCTGGTTTAAATTTAACTTATGCTAATTACCCACCAATGGTGGATGTGTTGGTGGAAGACCTAAATGCAAGAGGTGGCATCTTAGGAAGGAAAGTAGAGATAATCCATCGTCTGTTTTTACCAGTCGGACCTTTGACAGCGGAAGTTGCATGCGTTGAATTAACAGAAGATGAAGAGGTTTTTGCTGTACTGAATGGATTCGCGGGTCCCGGAGCTGAGGGTGTCAATGAATGTTTCACAGACACTTATGAAACTATTCTCGTAGGAGCAAAGCCCACAATTGAACAATTACAGCGGGCACGCGCGTCTTGGATAACTAGTGATATGAATCTCAGTAGAAGAGGACAAGCTTTTGTGAGTCTTTTGAGACAGACAGACAGTCTTGAAGGACTTGGAAAGGTGATGATTTGGGGCGCAGATCCTGAATCTGAACCTGTAATGGCTGAAGTAAAAGAATTACTTGAAGCAGAAGGTGTTTCGGTTCCAGTTGTGACATCGAATGACAGCACTGGAGATGAAACAGCGACAATAGCTTTCTTAGAGGTAGTTCTAGAGAAGGCAAGGACCGAAGGTGTTTCGACAATTTGGTTTGTAGGGGAAGCTATTTATGCGATGGAATACCTTTTCGGTTTAGGAGATGAATTTAACCTGTTATTACATAATGGTGATTCTTTAAATATGTGGTCTCAAGAACCGCCTCCAGAAATTGAAAATTCTGGATTAATTCTTACTAACAAAGCCTTTGATAGTCGTGAGGATCCGTCTTTTGCACATTGTATGGATCTTGTTGAAGAAGCACTTGAAATCGAAGTGAGACCCCCGGACCAGCTCGGGAGTGAAGATACAAATTACTGGCCAGGCACAGCAGGATCATGTCAGTTTTTATCGTTATTTGAAACAGTAGCAACGGCTGCAGGTCCGAATCTGACTAATGAAACATTCGCACAAGCCGCCGCTACTATAGGTGATTTTTCTTTACCGGGTTATAAATATGTTTCACTTGACTCGGACAAGTTTGATGCGAGGGATTCGCTGATTTTAGGGCATTGGAATAAAGAAGAAGGACAATGGGAAGCTATTTCGGAGGAAATTAACACCTCGGAATAAGGTTTAGGTTGACAGAAATAACTAGCTTTATGTCTCAAGTGGTTAAGCCGTCTTTGACTTTTGTTAGGGTGGAAATCCATTAGGACGTCCAATCATTGGGAGTTGACGTATATGGATGAGAAAAAAGAATTCCGGACTATGTCAGGGGTTCCAGTTGGGTCTGTATATGGAGATGAACCATTACCTGGTGAGTTTCCGTATACACGTGGGATACATTCAGGCATGTATAGGGATCGGTTATGGACGATGCGAATGTTCGCTGGTTTTGGTACAGCAGAGGATACGAATGTTCGCTTCAAAGAGTTGCTTCGTGCTGGAGGTACAGGACTTTCAACAGCCTTCGATATGCCAACCCTTATGGGTCGTGACTCTGATGATGAATGGTCAATAGGTGAAGTTGGGCGTGCTGGTGTAGCAATCGACACCCTTGATGACATGATTGACCTTTTCGCTGATATCGATTTGGGTCAAGTATCTACTTCTATGACAATTAACGGCCCTGCAGCAATTCTTCTCGCAATGTATGTGGCAGTTGCAGAACAAGGTGGAGTGGAAAGATCGAAACTTAATGGAACGCTCCAGAACGACATTCTTAAGGAGTATCAGGCTCAGAAGGAATATATTTTTCCACCTCAACCATCTGTACGTCTAGTAAGTGATGTGGTTAGTTTTACAACTCACGAGATGCCGAGTTGGAATCCGATTTCTATATCGGGTTACCACATTAGAGAAGCTGGCTCAACAGCTGCACAGGAGCTTGCTTTTACCTTGGCTAACGGATTCGCTTATGTTGAAGCAGCACAGTCAGCTGGTCTAAATGTGGATGATTTTGCACCTAGGCTTAGTTTCTTTTTTAATAGCCATTCAGATTTTTTTGAAGAGGTAGGAAAATTTCGTGCAGCAAGAAGAATTTGGGCTAGGTGGCTACGGGATCGCTATAGCGCAAAAGATGAACGTAGCCATAAACTTCGTTTTCACACACAAACTGCCGGAGTGTCGCTAACAGCGCAACAACCTGAAATAAATATTGCTCGTGTTGCTATACAAGCTTTAGCAGGCGTTGTCGGCGGGACTCAGAGTTTGCATACAGATAGTTACGATGAAGCTTTAGCTCTGCCAACTGAAGATGCGGCAAGAATTGCTTTACGAACACAACAGATTGTTGCTCACGAAACAGGTGTAACCAGTGTTGCTGATCCTTTGGGAGGGTCAGACTATGTCGAGTGGATGACAGATGAAATGGAAAGACAAGCCGAAGAAATTTTTAAACATTTGGAAGAGTTAGGCGATGGTTCAATTCTCGAAGGTGTATATGCCGGAATAGAAAATGGATGGTTTGTTGGAGAAATCGCAGATGCTGCATACAGGTTTGAACGTGAAGTAAACAGTGGCGACCGTCTCATAGTGGGTGTTAATTCTTTCACGGAAGGCGGAGAAGAAAACCATGATTTGCTTAGTATTGATCCCGGAACTGAAGACACTCAACTAAAGAGGTTGGCTGAAATAAAGCAGTCGAGAGACAGTGATTTAGTTGAAAAAGCATTAAACAGGCTTTCTTCAGAAGCATCTGATCCCGAAATAAACCTCATGCCAGCAATTATTGAAGCAGTTAAAGTCAGAGCAACAGAAGGTGAGATCGTGCAAGCACTTGAATCAATTTTTGGTACTTATGTAGAAAAGGCTTTTGTATGAATAAAAAAGAAAACGAGCCTATACGAATAGTTCTTGCAAAATTAGGTCTAGATGGACATGACAGGGGTTTAAAAGTTGTAGCGAGAATGTTGAGAGACGCTGGTATGGAAGTTGTCTATTTAGGTTTGAGACAGACAACTGAGATGGTTGTGACAGCAGTCGAGCAAGAAGATGCAGATGTTGTGGGCATATCTATGCACAATGCAGGACATTTAACATTGGCACCACGGATAGTGAAAGCCTTAGAAGATGCTGGTCTGGATGTGCCAGTTGTTGTAGGAGGAATAGTGCCTGACAGTGATCTAGACGCTATGACTGAAGCAGGAGTAGCTGGAGTTCTAGGTCCTGGTGCTTCAGCTGAAGATGTAGCTACGTGTGTTCGTGAGGCAGTGGACGCCCGTGGCGAGTGAAGACTCAACAGTAATCTCGCTTGTAGAAAAAGCCAGTGAAGGTGACAGACGTTCAGTTGGACGGCTTTTAACACTTGTAGAAAGAGGAGGTGTTTCTGCCGAAAAGGTTGCAGAAGTAACGCACCCACTTTCAGGCAAATCGCATGTTATAGGTATAACTGGAGCTCCCGGTGCCGGAAAGTCAACTCTTACGGCTTGTCTAGCAAGAGATTTAGCGGTATCTGAATATAAACCTGCAATTCTAGCAGTTGACCCATCATCACCTTTGACAGGGGGTGCGATTCTCGGTGATCGAGTGCGAATGGAAGAAGCATCAGAAGCAGGCGCGTTTATTCGTTCAATGGCAACGAGAGGACATGCTGGTGGCTTAGCGCTTGCAGTCCCAGGGATGGTGAGAGTATTTGATGCTTTCGGATTCAATCCAATAATTATTGAAACCGTAGGAGTAGGTCAGGTTGAAGTCGATGTAGCCTCAGCGGCAGACACAGTAGTGGTAGTTGTCACATCCGGATGGGGAGATGCTGTGCAGGCTAATAAAGCTGGTTTGCTTGAGATTGCTGACCTTTTTGTAGTAAACAAAGCCGACCGTCCTGGAGCAAGTGATGCGAGAAGAGACCTAGAACTGATGATTGACTTATCTCAGTTAACTGGTCAAGCAACTAGAAGGCCAGACATTGTTATGACTACAGCTACTGAAGGTGAAGGGTTGGATGAATTGAAGAAGACTATTTCTGGGCATAGGGAATTTTTGCTTCAAGAAGAACAAATTTTGGTAAGGCGATCTAAAAGGTGGAAAGCTGAAGTTCGCTCACAGTTAGATTTTTTACTTTCAGAAGTAGCAAAAGAATCCATAGAAGATCTAGAAGAAAAAGAGGGTTCTTCTCCAGGCTCAGTAGCGCGTGAAATAGCTAAAAATATCCTAAAAAAAGATGAATTACGTTAAATTAAGTAGAGATAACTCTCATGCAGTTAAGATCTGAACCTTGAATTCAAAATTACGTTCAATACTTGAACGCCTATTACAAGGCTATGCACAGCGACTCTTTCGTTATATGGGGGTGACTGTTGTTAACACCATTGTCGGCCAGTCAGTACTGTTTATACTTCATGCAATAATTGGATTACCTGGAATGGTCGCTAATGCATGCGCAGTAGCGACCAGTACTATCCCTGCCTATTTACTAAGTCGGAATTACGTATGGGAACAACCAAGAGGTGACCACTCAGTGGGAGGAGAGATAGCACCATTCTGGATGCTAGCTTTTGCAGGATTGGCTCTTTCCACAGCAGTTGTAGGCGTAGTAGATGGAATTTTTGGTGGTACATGGTCAGTTCAAATCGCAAATGCTTCTGCTTATGGAACTTTATGGATTGTGAGATTTCTAGTTATAGAGCATCTTCTTTGGGGAGATTCAGCTAACGGTGACTCAGAAGAACCATCAAGCGATGAAAAACTTACGGGTTAACTTTGGATAAACACGAAAAGTTATTGTTTGAACTGGTCGAATCAGTAAAAGGTTTTATGCCAGCTGATGAAGGGCTAGCACTAAATCGACATGGAACTTCTTTGGATGTTGAAGGTCCATTTCTAGAAGTTGGAAGCTATTGCGGAAAATCAGCTATTTATTTGGGTTTCGCAGCAAAGAAAACTGGAAGACTTCTTTTTTCTGTCGACCACCACAGAGGTTCTGAGGAAAATCAACCAGGATGGGAATGGCATGATCCGGAAATTGTCGATTCAGAAATTGGATTAATAGACACCCTTCCGGAATTTCGTCGCAATATAAACAAAGCAGATCTGGAAGACAATGTTGTGGCAGTTGTAGGCGATTCACCAGTAATTGCAAAAAATTGGACTACACCTTTGGCATTGTTATTTATTGATGGGGGACACGGTGCAAAACCAGCACATGCAGATTATGAAAACTGGGTGCCAAAACTACTTATGGGAGGGAAACTTTTGATACACGACGTGTTCGAGAATCCCGAAGAAGGGGGCAGGCCACCATTTGAAATTTTCCAGCGAGCTATGGATTCCCAGTCTTTTGAAGAGATAGATGCAGTAGGTTCTTTAAGAGTTCTTAAAAGAGTTGGTTCCGCTATTTAAAACGGCACCTAGTTGCGGTTAATCGAGATCAAGAATATGTTCTTCGGTGTCTATTATTTCAGGGAGTCCAGCCTGTCCTGTGAAAACACCTGAAGCAGGGCTGGATTGAGATATTGCATCAGCAGCCAAAATAACTGCAGCTGAAGAATAAGTCGTTTTTTCAGCTTCTGGAAAAGATTGTTTTGTCGGATGAACAACTCCAGTTAGATAGTGGCCGTCTGTTTGTCTCATCTCTTGACTCCAAAGGAAAAGCGATTTAGCTTTTTGGCTGTCTCCGGCTACTAAATAAGCGATTGCACATTCACAAGTCTCAGCTGTTGTTATCCAAGGTTGGTCACTTACGCAACGAATTCCTTTATTTTCCATAACGAAAAGATCTGATTTATCGGAAAGCAAAGTTTTACCCTGTTCTCCTGAAACCACTCCTGAGAGCACTGGATAATACCAATCCATAGCCCATCTTTCTTTAGGTGCGAATGCCTTATCGGGATATTTTTTAACCATATGAGCAAGATTGGCAAGTGATAGTTCCCAATCGGGTCTTTCGTGTCCCAGTTTTTCTGCTGTTGATATTGCACAACGCAAACTATGGCAAATGCTTGAAGAACCAGTTAATAGTGCGTATGACCATGGTGTTCCATCAGGGTGCATAGCCCAGATAATCTCCCCGCGTGGAGTTTGAAGACTAAGTACGAAATCGATAGCAGGTTCAACTACTGACCACATAGTTTCGAGGAAGCCGCGATCGTGAGTCATGAGCCAGTGATGCCAAACTCCTGTTGCTACATATGCAACTACGTTGGAATCAAATTTTGGATCTTCTATTCCGTCTTTAAGGTAATAGTGGTGCCATGCGCCATTAGGTAGTTGATTTTCTTTTAGCCACAGATAAGCCTTTTCTGCCGCATCTAGGTGGCCAGTTACAGCAAGTGCCATTGCAGCTTCTATGTGATTCCACGGGTCTGAATGTCCACCCGGAAACCATGGAATCATTCCATTGGGAAGCTGCCAGTCAATTATCGCTTCGGCAGTTTTTATTAATTCCTCTGTGCTTACTACATTCGGAATATTAGGAAGAGACATGTTTGGTCTCCATCACTGGTTTTGAAGCATAAACAACCAGGCTTTTACCTAAGAAGGGGCTAAGAAGTTTTTCTAAAACTCTTGTTACCCAAGGCGATTTTTCGATATCCCAAGCGAGAACCTGATGATAAGTTTTTACGAAAAAATTGTCCTGTATCGGCTTGTTCGGACCGATTATGCAACGTAACCACCAGTAGGGACTATGGAGAGCATGAACTCGGTGATACCCCTGAGGATTCAATCCAGAGTCTGAAATCATTTTCGTAAGTTCTTTTCTTTTGTAAATACGGACATGACCCCCGACAGCTTTCGGAGCGTAGTAATCATCTGACAAGGACCAGCAGATTTTCTCTGGGAAACGAGAAGGGATAGTAATAGCTAGAGTCCCTCCTGGGCTTAGAACACGTTCAAGTTCGTGTAAAGCAGCAGAGTCGTTATCAATATGTTCCATTACTTCAGAGCAAATGATCCGGTTGAAAGAATGGTCAGCGAAAGGTAATCGAGTTGCATCACCGTTAGTAGTTTCAATCGCGATTGATGGTTCTATCTCGCCTTGCTCGTACATAACACCTGCTACTGCTCTTACTTGTTTGAGTTCTTCAAAACCCAAGTCACAAGCGACTACTGAAGCTCCGCGTCTTAAAGCTTCATATGCATGACGTCCGAATCCACAACCCATGTCCAGAATTCGATCCCCAGACTCCACTCCTAAAAGGTCATAATCAGCTGTCAACATGAGAATTAACTTTGGCTTTCAGCTAGAAGTGAGTGGTATTGCTCTACGGTTCTTAACGCAGTATGGTGCCAACTCCAGTTTTCTATTACCCTCAGTCTTCCGTTCTCTCCAACCCTTGAACGATTTTCAGGGTTATCCAAAACTTTTCCAATCATTGAAGCCAAAGCTTCACTATCACCAGGTGGTACTTGAAAACAAGTTTCATCATGAGGCCCAGCGACTTCTGGTAGAGCCCCACCGGTAGTAGTTACTAAGGGAACTCCACACGACATAGCTTCAATAGCTGGTAATGAGAAACCCTCATATAAAGAAGGTACTACAGCTATTTGTGCTTCACTGTAGAGTTCCACGATTCGATCATCAGAGACCCCATGAATCCAACTAACGCAATCAGCTAACCCCAATTCATTAATAATATCTGTCGACGAACCACCTTCTGAAGGTTTCCCAATTATTACCAATTCTACATCGCGTTCAGTTTTCAGTTTTGCGATTGCTTCGAGCAGGTATTTAAGTCCCTTCATGGCTACATCCGCACTAGCTGTTGTAACAATCGTTCCAGATTTTCGTTCTACTCCTGGAACTGGTGCAAACAGTTCAGGATCAACTCCGACAGGCACGACGTGTATGCGATTTGGGTCCACCTTATGATCTGCAGTTATATCTACTTTTGATGATTCAGAAACAGTCATAACGCGATTCATACGTTTTGCTACTCGGGTTTGCATCTTAGTAAAGGCATACCAGCGTCTTTTTGAAAATGCCTCAAAAAGAGTTCTTGAATGGGCAATTTCTAGACGTCTATCCACCGTAATTGGATGATGAATCGTAGACAGTAGTGGAAAACCAGCTTTTTTTTGGAGCAGCGCTAGTCCCCACCCTAAACACTGGTTGTCATGGACAAGATCGAAGTCATCTCTTCTTGACTTCAGATAGTCCCAAGCTCTCAAACTGAAAGACAGGGGTTCTGAAAAGTTGCCAGTATTGAAACTCGCTACTTCGAGAAAGTCCCATTTGGTTTTCAGTTCCCATATTCTTGGTTTTCTCATAGGGAAGTGGTCATTGAAAATATCGAGACTGGGTAGACGAACGAGTTCCACCCGTTCGTCTAGTTCTGGGTAAGGCTGACCTGAGAGGACCACAACACTATGCCCCAAATCGGCAAGAGCTTTTGTCAAGTGGCGTGTATAGATGCCTTGACCGCCACAGTGAGGTTTACCTCTATATGAGAGATATGCGATACGTAACTTCTGATTATTATCGACAGGGTCCTTTATGGAGTTAGGCATTAGAACATTCTCGCTGGATTTTTGTCTGATTACTCACCGGTAACTAGATACTGTTTAGTTATGCGAGCCTTAGTGCAAAGAGTTAAAGAAGCCAGTGTAAGGGTTGAAGATCAACTAGTAGGAGCGATCACTCAAGGAATATGCGTATTTGTGGGAGTTACACATGATGATGGCTCTAAAGAGTGCGATTTATTGGTAAAGAAACTCCTTAATTTAAGAATTATGGATGATGAAAATGGTGTGATGAACAAGTCAGTTATAGACGACAAAGGCGAAATTTTGATTGTGAGTCAATTTACGCTTTATGGCGACATTTCTAAAGGACGCCGACCTGCATGGTCAGCGGCAGCACCACCGGAACAAGCTGAACCACTGATTGAAAGAGTTGTAGAAGGTTTAAAAGCAGGCGGAGCGACAGTGGAAACAGGAAAATTTCGTGAATATATGTTAGTTGATTTAATTAATGATGGTCCGGCAACACTGATGATTGAAATCTAAGTGATAGTTCAGGCTATTTTTTACCTTCCGAAAAAGTGAGGGCGACGACCTAATCCAAAAAGTGTTAAAGAAATTATTAACATTGGCCAAATACCCATTTTTGTGTACCAGGTATTCCCGGAGCGTATCCCTACAGTTGCTTGCACTACAGCTTGTTCACTAATTCCAGTCCGTTTTAAAACCTTGCCTGAAGGGTCAATGATTGCGCTGAAGCCAGTGGGAGCGGATTGAAGTAACCAACGACCGGTTTCGATAGCTCTTAGTTGGCTTGATGCAACTTGTTGACTCTGAACTTGAGTTAACCAATAACTGGCTCCGTTTGTTGGATTGAGGATTATTCCAGCTTGATGTTCCATAGCCTCACGTGCTCGTTCTTCGAAGAAAACCTCCCAAGATATGACTATTCCGAGTTTTCCAAGAGATGTTTCAATCACAGCAGGTTCAGTTCCAGGTTGAACATCGCGTGCAGGAAGACTGTTTTTAGCAAAGCGTTCAACGAAGCTTCTTAGAGGGACGAATTCTCCAAAAGGCACAGTTCTAACCTTGTCAAATCTGCCTGCAATCTGGCCTCCGGGTTCCAGCACCTCTACATAGTTTAAATTTGCGGTTGTATCTTCTGGGTCTTTATGAAACCAACCTGCAGCAATAACTGTGTCTAGGGAATCAGAAATATTTTCAAGAGTTAAACGAGCATCATTTGAATAAAGACGACTCGGGTTTTTATCAGCTTCGGGTAAATCAGGGTCAGGATTTACGACATTTTCTGGCCAAACAATCAAATCCACAGGAGTTTCAACATTTTTAGTAGCAGAAACTTGATTGGCGAAAACTATTGCCGCGCCTGTTGGGGTTGCTCGAGTGCGTTGAGGTCCTCCGCCTTGAACTATCGCGATGTCGATACTTTCAACCTCATGTCCATTAGGAGCAAATGCAGTGACCGTTCCAATCCCAACAGTCAATATTATTGCCACTGTCAGAGTTTTTAGGGTCTTCCTTGGAGTTTGAATGATGGTGCTTATAAAACAGCCAGCAGATGTGACTACTGCGACAATAAGCAAAGGACCGCCAACTTTGGATAAATGGGCAATAGGGCTTGAAGCTTGACCAATTGGGATTGACGCAAGTGGCATACCCCCAAAAGGAAATCTCCAACGAGCTAGTTCAACCAGTGTCATAATTCCAACAAGTGCTAATTGGCGTCCTTTTTTTGGTGGTACAAGAGTCATTCCAATGGCGAGAAAACTTGAGTGAATAAGACCTGCCGCTATCCATCCGGGTGGGGTTAGATCGATCATCCAAAAAGTAGATGGTAGTAGCCAAGCTAAACCGACCAAGAAACCCAGTCTGAATCTCTTTATTGCGCTCTTATTAGTTAAGGAGATGTCCAAAAAGGCTATTCCTATAAAAGAACAAGGCCAAAAACCCCAAGGGGGAATCGAAGCGGCGATTAGTAGACCTGCAACCAAAGGTTTTACAAACACAGACCTAAATAGGAAGTTTTTCAATTTATTCCGAACTTTTCTTTCACTAAAACTACAACTTCATTTCCTGAGCGGACAGACGCAGGTATCCCAACACCGAAATAATAAGAACCCGAAATAAAAACCCCTGGTGCTTCATCTGCTAATAGGTCAATCGTGTCTTTCATTCTTTGCAAATGTCCTATTTTAAATTGAGCTAAAGCTTTCGGCCATCGATTCACACGAGATTCAAGAGGTTGGGAATCTATACCCAAGGTGGCGGCTAGATCATCCATTAGACGCTTTACAAGTTCTTCATCACTAAGCATTTCATGTCTTTGATCGTCGATGCGTCCAGCTGAAACCCGCATTAATGTTTGCGTTCCATCATCTAGATGGGTCCATTTATTACCTGAGAAAGAACACGCAGTCATTAGCATTCCAGCAGACCTCGGAACTAGAAAACCACTTTGATCTTTCGGAATGTCTATATCTGAGTTTTTGAAAGCGAAGCTTACAAGCGAGACTGAAGCATGTTCTATATCGGAAAGCCGAGTAGCAATAGTAGGTGAAATTGGAGCTAATAGATTTGTCGCAGTTTGAGCAGATGTAGCTAGAACTACAGCATCAGCTATTTCTGAACCAGCGCTGGTTTCCACAAACCATTGCTCAGCAATGCGATTTATAGAAATAACATTCTCATCTTTCCGAATTGATTCGCTGACCTGTTCAGTAAGTTTTTCGACAATGTAACCCATCCCATTAGGGTGGGTGTAGAAAATTGGTAATTCAGGATCAGAGTTTTGTTGTGTTTCTCTAAGTGCTGCAACCAGACCATCTTTATGGCGAGCAGCTTCCAAAAGTTGAGGAGCCATAGTCTCGCAGCTCATTTCGTCTACAACTCCCGCGTTAATGCCTCCTAGTAGTGGGTCAACGAAAAGTTCAAACACAGAATTTCCTACACAGTCACGAACCAAGGAACCTATAGAAACGTCGGTTCCTTCAGGTAACGCTTTATCGGGCTTACCACCTTGTCTTATTTTTTGAGCATCGTCAGAGCTCAACAATCCAGGCGGCACTGAATCAGGATCAAGAGGAATCCCAAGAACATTTGGAGATGGTAGTGGTATTAATGATCCGTTTGCCCAAATTGATGCAGAACGAGAACGAGGAGAAACGAACTCTTCTGAGATTCCGATTTCATTAAAAAGATCTATAGCCCAAGGAGCTCTAGCTAAGAACGCATCTGCTCCTTCATCCAATAAAAAACCTGCAAATTGGCTTGTTTTTAGCTTTCCACCAGTTTTTTTCTCACTTTCTAGAACAACTACTTCAAAGTTTTCTCCACTTTTTAAAAGACGATAAGCAACTGTAAGACCTGTAACACCTGCCCCCACTACGACAACTTTTTTCTTATCCATCGTTACTTTCAGGAAGTTCATGAGAGTGAACCATTTCAACTATACGCGCGAGTATTTCTGGGTCAGTATTGGGTAGAACGCCATGACCGAGATTGAAAATGTGACCAAAATTATTGTTATTAAGCATAAGAATTTCAGACACAGCTTCTTCCACTACTCCAATAGGTTCTAAACAAATTTCAGGATCCAAGTTTCCTTGGATAGCAATCTCATCTCCCAGTTTCTCTCTGGCGACATCTATAGGCGTGTTTGAATCAATACCTACTACATCTGCTCCTGCTGTAGCAATCAGATGAAGAATTGGTTGTGTTTTCACTCCAAAGTGAATCTTTGGAACACGAGAATTATCGATTGATGAAAGCACTCTTTTGCTGTAGGGGAAAACTTTCTCCTCATAGCTTTTGGGATCAATTAAGCCTGCCCAACTATCAAACAATTGAATAGCTGATGCTCCTGATTCGATCTGATGGTTGAGAGAAGAGATTGTTATATCAGAAAGACGATTCATTAGCGAGTCCCAAATCTCAGGTTCTTGCTCCATCAATGCTTTGGTTTTTTCAAGTGAGCGCGAAGGTCTACCTTCAATCAGGTATGAAGCTACTGTGAAAGGAGCTCCGGCAAAGCCGATTACAGGAACTGGGCATTCTTGAGAAAGTATTTTTATCGTCTCTCCGACGTAAGGAACATCAATTTCAGGTTCTAACGCACGCAATCGTTTTAAATCTTCGATACTTTCGAAAGGTTTATCCACAACGGGACCTATGCCCGGCTGTATCTCAATTCCAAAATTGATTGAATGAACAGGAACCATGATGTCAGAAAAAAGTATTGCTGCGTCTACTCCGTATCGGTCAACGGGTTGAAGAGTTATTAGTGCCGCTCTTTCAGGATCTGAAGTTGCTTCCAATATGCTTCCAGTTCCACGAATTTTTCTGTACTCGGGAAGTGACCTTCCAGCTTGACGCATAAACCAAACCGGCACCTGCGAGTGCTGTTCATTTCTACATGCAGAAATGAAGTCCGATTTTCGACCGGTTTCATCTGTTGAAAGAAAAGAGTTTTCCATGTTGGGATGTTACCCAAGCATTGGCCACATCTTTTCTTTCTAACGAGGGTTATATCTAGATTTGAAGAATTGCTTCTTCCAAAAGAACGCGAGCTTTGTTGGACTGAGGCTTAGCTAAGCGAGCAATAGCGGAAGTTCGTGACATGTCAAAGATTTTCTTGGCGGCGTCTTTGGTGGGTTCCAATTCATTACGAGCCTGCAAGTCAGAAACTGTTGGCTCAAATACCAAAACTTCTGTTCCATTTGAACGTATTTGTTCGACCTCTTTACGGAGGGTTCTTGAATTCCATGCCACAGAAAGGGGATTGTTTTTCTGAGATGCACTTAATGTAGAAGACGAAGAAATAATGACTAGGTCAAGCTGTAAAGCGGCTAGAAGGTCAGAATTAGTTACTGAATGAACTCCACCATCAACGTAGCGTTTTCCGTTAATATTTACGGGACTAAAGCGACTCGGGATGGCCGAGGATGCCTGAACTGCAGGACCGACAGTGGTTTTTATGTCATCTCTGCCAAACACCACTCTTTTCCCGGAATCAAGATCAACAGAGCACAACCAAGTTGGCTTGTCGGGCCAAGGTTCAGGATGGATTTGTGATGTTCTTTCTGCAAAAGAAGAACCGTCAACTTCTCCTTTTGGGAGCAATCCAGTAATCGCAACCATAGGTCGGGGACGTCCACCTAGAAAAAGCTCCCTTAAAAGAAGAGTCGGTTTGCAAGGTATTTTGCTATCTGGTCGAAGGTCAGGCTCAGGCATTTTAAGAGAAGTAGTCACACGATCAACGATCTTCTGCCCTTCAGGAGTCATCGGGTCACCTGTGTAATAGCTAGCTAAATCTGATGGAGAAATTCCGGCCCTCAGGGAAATTGCTGTAAGCGAACCGGCAGAAGTTCCAACTATGACATCAGAAAGCCTTGAATCCCATTCTGAAACCCTGAAAAGGGCATCAAGGACACCGCTATGGTGAGCCGCTCCAGAAAACCCACCGGCACTTAGGACAAGACCTACCGTCGTAACCTTTCCTTTTTCGTGCATATGTTTTTCCTTCGCTATTTATACTGTAAATCCATTTTTCTAATCTATTTGTGTTTTTCGACTACACGATAGGATTAGAACCCTGTCAATTTTTGCTTAAAATCAAAAATTTAACTTAATTATAAGAACACAAAACCTTTGGGGGAACTTATCTCAAATGAGTTAGAAGCTGAACAGGCTTACGTTGACCTCGCTTACGAGTGTTTAGAAGCAGCTAAAGAAAGAGTATTTGATCTCACTTCAATGGTTGAAGTGGGTAAAGGTGGAACAAATCAGGCGCGCGTTGAAAGAGATGCGATTTGGGATTCTGTTTCGACACGGATAGCTCAATTAAACATGGGAGATGCTGCTCTAGTTTTTGGACGTATCGACCAAAACATAGATTCAGAAAGTTTTTACATCGGGAGAATTGGTGTATGGGATGGTAAGCAAGATCCGATAGTAGTTGACTGGCGTGCGCCCATTGCAGAGTCTTTTTATAGAGCTACAGGGTCCGATCCAATGGGACTTGAAAGACGAAGGCACTTTGTAAGCCGTGGAAGAACCCTCCTTTCATTAGAAGATGAAATATTTGGTGACATTGAAAAATTTCGCGACAGTGAAAACTTGTCTCTTAAAGGCGAAGGAGCCCTCATAGCAGCGCTTGAAACAGCCCGAACGGGTCGTCTCCAAGACATTATCGGAACTATCCAGGGTGAGCAGGATGAAATAATTCGCGCCCCAATTTCAGGTGTGGTAGCAGTACAAGGAGGTCCTGGTACCGGGAAAACTGTCGTAGCTCTACACAGAGCTGCCTATTTGTTATACACACACAGGTTTCCTCTTGAAGGACAAGGAGTTTTAGTGGTAGGACCTAATCGCTTATTTCTGGCATACATAGAACAGGTTCTTCCGTCTCTAGGTGAAGCAGGGGTTGAGATGGCTTCTCTAGGAGATTTAGTCGGAGGAATTCGTATTGGAGATCATCGAGACCTTGAAGAAGTATCGCGACTAAAAGGTGATCTTAGAATGGTCAAATTCTTAGCTCGTTCGGCAAAAATTCGCCAACGCTTTTTGCGAGAAGATTTGAGAATTGGATATGGAGTTCAGTGGTTACACATAACTGTGGAACAGACCGCTCAAATAGTCAAAGAAGCACAGAGACGTTACCGAACTCATAATGCAGCTCGACGTTATGTCGAAGAAGAGTTCTATTCCACACTTGCCCTGAGTTCAAATGAGCCTCTTGATCATCGAACAGTCCAAGACAGACTTAAAGGTCAGATTGCTATAAGGGAAGCTCTGGATTGGATTTGGCCTGTACTGACACCTTCTCAACTGTTGAACGACGTGTTCGGTTCTCATGCACTAATAAAGGCGGCTGACCCGAGACTCTCTGAAGAGGAAGTCAATTCCTTATATAAAACTCGGGAATCTTCATCTAAAGAAATTTTTTGGTCAGCGGGTGATGCAGCCTTACTTGACGAAGCGCGTGCAGTTCTAGGACCACGACCCGGTAAAAGAGAAGAAGATTCAATTAGGACTTTCGGTCACATAGTTGTCGATGAAATCCAAGACCTTTCACCAATGGACCTAAGGATGCTATCTAGAAGATCTTTAAATGGTTCGATGACTGTAGTCGGTGATATTGCTCAGGCTACAGGTGCGTGGGCTCATCAGAACTGGGAGAGTATTCTGCGACATCTACCGGATCGCAAAGAAGCTCATATGCGCGAGTTGACAATTGGTTATCGTATACCTGCTCCACTCATGGAGTTAGCAGCAAATGTTCTCCTTGAAGCAGCTCCAGATTTGAAACCCCCCAGTTCCGTGAGAGCTGATGGTGAGCCTCCAATATTCGTACAGGTTGACGTTTCATTTGATTTTCTTTCAGAAGTAATAATTGGGGAACTCAAAAAAGCTGATTCTGGAAACCTTGCGGTAGTTGCCGCAAATTCACAGGTAGAAGAAATTGAAATTTTATTAAATGAAGCAGGGATTGTTTTTGGACGTCCAAACCGTCGAGGTCTTGATGAACAGGTAGCAGTAGTTCCAGTAGGACTTGTGAAAGGACTCGAGGTTGATGTTGTAATCGTTGTCGAACCAAAGAGGATTATTGAAGAGCAGACTCAGGGGATGAGAGCCCTTTATGTTGCATTAACTCGTGCGACAAAAAGAGTTGTTGTGGTTCACGCTGAAGAACTTCCTGCGAATATGCAAAATTAGATTTGTGATTAAGTATTACCTTTTTTCAGTTTTGCCATTTCGCTAAAAAGTTCAAGAGGTGACTGAATACTGTCGTCTTTCTCAATTTCTCTGAAAATTGCATAAACATTTACCGCTATACGTTCCCACTCACCCCATTCCTTAAAACCGCCCAGATCAATATCAGCTATTACTTCAGCTGCTGTTTGACCACAAGCATGACGCTCTCGACACTCGTTATCTACAAAAGTTAGGTAATCACGAACAGCAGTCACTCCAGCAGCATCAGTTAAAGGACCGTGACCTGGAATTATTACATCAGCTTCCAGTCCTAAAATACGATCACATGCGTCAATCCAGTTAGACACAGGACCGTCCCAGATTATTGGGGTTCCACGAATAAAAAGAATGTCACCGCAGAATACGGTAGCGGTATCTGGTAGATGCACTAGCAGATCGCCGGACGTGTGGGCGGGTCCGACTTCTATTAGTTCCACTGTGCGGCCGCCAACATCGAGTTGCAGCTCACCGCTGAAAGTCCGATCTGGTTGTGGCAATTGAATATTGCTGAAATCGAAAGACCCAAAAGCATCTTGTATATAAGAATTAGTTGCTTCACCGAGATCTATTTGCATTAGCGCTTCCAAGGCAGATGGCGGAATCGCTTCCATTTCAACTGCCGCTGCCTCGGTAGTAATGATCTGAGCACCGTTTTCACCGCCAACCAGACTATTCCCATAGCAATGATCACCATTAGCGTGAGTGTTAACCACAACATTTATGGGATGAGCCGAAGTGACTGAAGACATTGAATCAAGCATGTTCTGAGTGAGTTTCAGATCAAAAAGCGTATCCACCAGTAACGATGACCACTCTGAAGCGATGAGCCCTGCGTTGCTCCAACCCCAGCCACCATCAGGTTGCAAATATGCGAAAACGTTGTCAGCTACCTCATGGAGACCATGTGTGTAGGAAACGTTATTAAAATCCTTGTTCACCAAATTAACTTTAGACGAAATGAGTATTTAGTTCTGGTGCCAGTAGCTAGTTATGAGAAATAGCATCGAGAACATTGAGGCGTGAAGCTCTGAAAGCCGGAAGAATAGAAGCCAGAACTCCAAATAGTCCTGAGATAATTAGGTATCTGGTTAATGAGCCGAAAGGTATCGAGAGAATACTGACAAAGTCAGCAGGTATCGCTGCTGTTGCAGCCACACCAAAGAAGACCCCCATGGAGACGCCAAGGAGTCCTCCAAATAGAGCGATTATGACAGCCTCCCAACGGACCATCCTCCGCATCTGACGTCTTGTCATACCCACTGCTCTCAATAGGCCGAGTTCGCGGGTTTGTTCGTAAACAGATAGCGCCAAAGTATTGGTTATACCCAGCACAGCTATCAACAAAGAAAGAGCGAGGAAGGTCGTAATAACACTTAAAACCTGATCCAACTGTTTTTCAATCCCTTCACGATATTCAGCTCGATTCTCGACCGAAAGTTGTGGGTATTCCTGGGTGTAGGCCTCAACGGAAGCTCTAGCTAATTCAGGATCAGCATCAGGGTTAAAAAGAACGCTAAGGAAACTGTCTTGCGATCTTGGTAAGTAGCGGTCAAAAGTTTCTATATCAATTACCCAGTTCCCCAACATGGCTTCATTTCTGAAAATCGCCGCTGTTGTGAGAGCGATCTCCTCACTACCTTGGAAAGTCACATAGACCGGATCTCCTATTTTCAAACCTCGTTCCGTAGCGGGATCCTCATGGACAAGAATGGTTCCAACAGCGTCGGGAGCTGCTGGAGTCGTAGTGGAACCCTGAATGGTGTCAAAGTCCATGTGCGAGTCAACCAATGAAAAGTTTGCACTTCCCACGTCTTTTAGATCTCCGTCAACTCCTAGCGCATCAAAAGTAAACCTGTATGAGACTACAGATTCAACCAAGTCCGGTCTTTCAGTACTTAGTGTTCGAAGGTCGTTACCCAAATCATTTGAAAATCCTTGAAAATCACCACCGAAGCCATCAACCTGAATGACCAGATCCATAGAGGTGCTGTCTTCTATCAGATCAATGACAGTTGCTTTTAAGGAACTACTTACTACCGCAGCAAGGCTTACCAGTGCCAATCCAATAGTAAGAGCAGCAGCTGTTGCAGCTGTGCGTCTTGGTCTACGTGCAGCATTTTCCCGAGCAAGTTGTCCAGGGATTTTAAATAAAAGCTGTATGGGTCTTCCGAAAAGATTAGCCACAGGTTTAGTTGCGATGGGACTTAGCATGTAAATTCCGGCAAAAGTAGAAATAGCACCTGTGCCCAAAAGCCAGAGAGTTCCTTTTGTGTTTATTTCCAAAATCATCCCTGAAATTAATTCAGCTATACCGATCAAAGTGACAGTTCCACCGATTAAAAGTCTTCTTCTGAGACTTGTAGGAGTAAAACTTATTTCTTCACGCATAGCAGAAACTGGTGATATAGAGCGCGTGCGTCTCGCTGGAAGTATCGAGGAAAGAACCGTCGCGCCGATACTTACAGAAGCTGCCACAATAATTGTTCTGGGTTTCATTGGTAACGCGCCTGGGAGAGCCCCGAAACCTACTGATTCAAGCAATTCTCGTAAGCCAAGGGCGAGAAGGTAGCCGACTCCTAAACCAACTGCCGTTGCTGTTATGCCGATTATTACTGCTTCTAAAATAACTGATCGGAAAACTTGACGTGTAGTTGCACCGAGTGCTCGTAGAAGTGCCAGTTCACGGACACGCTGCCCCAAAACTATTGAGAAGGTGTTATTGATTATGAAAGCACTGACAATGACCGCAATTATTGCGAAAGCTAATAGAACACCAGACAGAACATTCAGAAAGGAATCGAAATCCCCACGTTGTTCTTCGATTAAGGTCTCTTGGTCGACAACCTCGAGTTGAATAGCTCCAAGGAAACCCAAAGCAGCTTTTTGCTCCTCAGGTAGTGTCGACATGGCTGCCAGGAAATCCTGAGTGTAAGAATCCAACCGGTTCTGAATACTGGCTGCGACCTTCCCATGATCAGCCCCAGGTGTGACAGCTACGCCAATCCAGTCGTACGTTCCCTCATAGTCTAGAAAAGTATGTGAAGTTCGTTCCTCAAAAGCAGCAAGAGTTGCTCCAAAGTTTTTGTTTTCTGTTGGTGATCTCCAGTTTGCAATACCAGTGAGGGTAAAAAGACGGTTTCCTATTGGACCGCTAACTTTATAGATTTCACCGATCTCAAAATCGAAATCTTCGGCAGTTTTAGTATCGACAATAAATTCACCTACAACCGCAGAATCGGTAATATCACCAGTCCAATCAGGAGGTCTGCCCTCGTAGACAAAAAATTCTTGTAAAGGGCCCGAATCAGTGAAGTAGTTCATTCCAAACTGGGGAGCGCCACGAGTTTTAGTAGCTTTAGGTTTCCCGTCATCGTCTGTCACAATCGGGATGACGTTCCAAGCCATAATCTGACCGCTTACAGCCTCGACCCCTGGGATATCGTCTGTTATTACTTCAAGTAACTCTGCAGGTACAGGCAGTCGATTAAATCTTTCTCCGTCCTGTATGGAAGCACGAACATTGAAATCAACATCTCCGATGATGTCAACTGAAAGTTCATCGAAAGAACTACGAAGCTTGTCTGTGAGTACAAACGATGTGGCCATGAAAGCCACACCTAAGACAACTGCGAAAGTAGTCAGTGCATAGCGGAGCTTTCTACCGCGAATATTTCGGAGAGTAAGCCAAAACATGGATCAGTTAGAGAAGTTCTTTATGTTGTCCAGAATTCGATCGGCAGTTGGGTCTGTCATCTCATCGACAATTTTTCCATCACCTAAAAAAAGTACCCGATGGGCACGCGCAGCTGCTTGAGCATCATGGGTGACTATAACCATTGTTTGATCAAGTTCTTCAACTGCAAGTCTAAGAAAATCGAGCACTTCGTCACCGGTTTTAGAGTCAAGGTTCCCAGTTGGTTCATCGGCAAAAACTATTTCAGGTTTTGAAACGAGCGCTCTCGCAACAGCTACTCGTTGTTGTTGCCCTCCAGACAGTTCATCTGGTCGATGTTTTAAACGGTCAGCAATCCCGACTGCCTCTAAGACCTGATCCATCCATTCATTATCAGGTTTTGTTCCAGCAAGATCTAGCGGAAGAGTAGTATTTTCCTTTGCCGTCAAAGTAGGTAAAAGATTGAAAGCTTGGAATACGAAACCAACTTTGTTTCTTCTTAGAAGTGTCAGATCTTTATCAGAAAGGCTTCCAAGTTCTGTTTCACCAATATGGACCGTTCCTGAAGTTAGATCGTCAAGACCCGCTACACAATGCATGAGAGTGGATTTACCGGACCCTGATGGTCCCATAATTGCAGTGAATTTACCTTTTTCGAATTCTACAGTCACATCGTCGAGAGCGCGAACCTCAGTTTCACCTGAACCATAAATTTTGCTTCCATTAGTGACACGTGCTGCCGCCGTTGAATTGTTTATAGACATGCTTGAGGATACGTTCCTATTTAGGAAAAAGTTGGGAGGGTAGTATGCCATTTGACACTTTGAGAAATTTTGTGAAAGGCGACCTTGAAGCCGTGCTCACTCTCAATAACTCGGCTGCGCCCGCAGTAAACGAATTGACCTCTTCGGATTTGAAATGGTTTGCGGAGGTATCTCACCTTTTCTTAGTTTCGGAGAGAAAAGTAGACGAAAAAACACAAATTACAGGATTTCTAATCGGTTTGACGGGTCCTGGTGTTGATTATGAAAGTATCAACTACAACTGGTTTACCAGCAGATATGAAAGTTTTTTGTATGTGGATCGTGTGGTGGTAGACGAGTCATCGTGGGGTCAGGGAAACGGTCGTCGTTTTTACGAAGCACTTGTTGGTTCAGGTTCAAACCAACCGGTGATGTGCGCAGAAGTGAATATAAAACCTCGAAATGAACGATCTTTAATATTTCATGAAAAATTCGGATTTACACCTGTAGGAGAGCAAGACACTGAAGGTGGTTCTAAGAGAGTCCAATTAATGGAATACAAGATTTAAGCTGGCTCGTCTCTTACTAAGGTCATTCCTAAAGGTTTCTTGCCTGGAGAACCACAGTGCCAACAAGGTTCCAGAGGTATCCCTCGCCAGGTAACTTCGCAGTGATGACAGACAAGGGTGACCCTGTCTATCCAACTATCCCCACCTTCATCACCCTCTATGGGTAATAACGCCATACGCGCAAATTAACCAATTCACGCGCGTAGGGGTGTGATCCTCGCAATTAAGGCTTAACGTCGGGGTCTAAGACAGTTAAAAAAACCTAAAAAAGGAATAACGATGGATGAAAACATCCCAAATCCAGATGGTTCGAGTGAGCGTAGAGTCCAGTTCGATGCCCCTCCTCCGATAGTGATAGATCCAGATTGCAACTATGTGGCCGAGATGGTTACAACAGCCGGAACGATGAAAATTGCCCTTAATTCAAAACGTGCACCTATAACAGTTAACAATTTTGTCTTCTTGGCAAGGTGGCATTATTACGATGGAATAATTTTTCATCGTATAATTAGAGATTTTGTGATTCAAGGTGGAGATCCACAGGGCACAGGAATGGGTGGACCTGGTTATCGGTTTGAAGATGAATTACCTAACAGTGGTGAATATCAGGTTGGTTCCCTAGCTATGGCTAATGCAGGCCCCGATACTAACGGAAGCCAGTTTTTCGTTATCACAGGACCTTCGGGAGTTCAGCTTCCACCGAGTTATTCACTGTTTGGCCAAGTTATAGACGGATTGGAAGTTGCTGAAGCAATCCAGTCTTCGCCGACAGGTGCACAGGACAAACCTTTAGAAGATGTAGTTATAGAGTCTGTGACTATCTCAGAGGTTGAAGGTTAAAACTTGTAAGTTAGATAGCTGAGTCTTTTATTTTGGTTGCAAGGAATGCTGCTACTAGTGCAGTTATTCCTGCGGCCAAGTGAATTGCCATAAAACGCGAACCACTAGTGCTTGTACCTAGCACTGCGGTTGCAAGAGTGATTCCGACAGTTCCACCAACCATCTGAAGCATGTTCAAAGAACCGCCGGCAACTCCAAGATCCTGATCTTCTGCGGCTGAAGTTGCAGCATTAACGATGGTGGCTCGAATGTACCCACTACCAGCACCGGCTAATCCTGCTCCGAGAATGAACACGATCAACCATTTTTGTTGAGCACCTATACCAGCTATCAACATTGCTATAGCGAAAACAAGGCTGCCTGTTATTGAAACGCGTCTAGCCCCCCTGTCTAAGTCATGGATACCGCCAAGTCTCGCGGCCATAGCAAAAGCCAGTGGTCGAGGAAGCATGAGAAGACCGATAACAGTTGGTCTGAAACCCCAACGGCGTTCTAAAAGGAAAGGAGCGATAATCATCGCCCCCATGTATGCGGCTTGGAGTACGGCTTGAACGGCGATGGGGATGGTGAAGTTTGATTTAGCCATTAATTTAGGAGGGAGTAATGGCATTTTTGTTCGATTTTCGATAGTTCGAAAAGTTATAAGTGCGAATGGTGAAATTACAGCTGCAGAAATTACAATCGGATGGTTCCAACCCCATACAATCCCTCTATTCACAGTAATTAAAAGAGCTCCTACCCCTATACCGAGGGTAAGGGCGCCTGGAACATCGAAACTAACTTCAGACTGTTTTTGAGTTTCGGGAAGAGTTCTAGCTCCAACTAAGAGTGCGACTATAACCAGCAACCCTTGAACAAGAAAAAGAGTTCTCCAGCCTAACCATTCGATCAAAGGTCCTCCTGTAACAACTCCTAAAGCTGGAGACAATGCCACTACTGCCATCCATACCCCTAACACTTTTGATCGTTCTTTTCGACCGTAAACCGAAAGGATGATAGCCATAGCTGAAGGTCCTGCAGAAGCGGTTGCAGCTTGAGCTAATGTGCGCATAAAAATCAGAGAGCCAACATTCCATGACAGGGCAGTTAGTAGAGCCAAAATTCCACCCAGAGCAAAACCTCCGAGATAAGTCCGTCGATGTCCGTGTAAATCTCCTAATTTTCCAGCAATTGGAGTGATAACAGCAAAAGCCAACAGAGGTGCTGCTAGAACCCAAGTCACCGAGTCATCGGACGTGCCTAGATCCTGAGCTATACGAGGTAAAGAAGCTGAAAGAACAGTTACTGGATAGCTACTAGTTGCAGTCCCGAAAAGTGCTGCGAAAAGAACAATCTTTGGATAGTCAGGACGGTTAGAGAGTTTTTTGCGTTTAAACGCCCAAAGTCCAGACGGTAAGTGAGAACTTCCTTCTTCGTTCATAGGTTCTATTCATTCCAACCAGACAGAATTCCTGGTACTTCGCTGATGCTTTTAGCAATAGGAAAATCAAATCTTTCTAATTCTTTTGGATCAGGAATCTCAAGTTCCCATGTTGTGTGATGGGGAACATGAATGGCTTTCGCTCCGATGTTTAAAACTGGAAGAATGTCAGAAGCAACTGAATTTCCAATCATCACGAACATCTCCGGGTTGATTCCATAACGATTCAATAGCATCGCGTATATTTCGGAATCTTTTTCACCCACAACTTCAATGTTCCAAAAGAAATCAGACAGACCACTTTTGGTAACTTTCGCTCTTTGATGAAGAACATCGCCTTTTGTGATCAGTAACAGGTGGTAATTATTAGATAGTTCTCTCAGAGTTTCTTCGACATCTGGAAGTAACTCAACTGGAGCGTTTATTAGTTCATCTCCCCATAAAACTATTTGCGAGATATCTTTTGTTTCTATTTCACCGTTAGAAATTTGAATGGCTGTAATGATCATTGACCTGATAAAACTTGTAACTCCGTAACCGTAGTCAGGGATGGAGGATCTTTCATTTTCTAACAGTGCACTATTTGTCTCATAAGGTTCACTCCAATGAGACATAAGTTCAAAGAAACGATCTTGAATTTTGTAGAACCAGGCTTCATTTTCCCAAAGAGTGTCATCTGCGTCGATTCCTAAAAAAAAAGAATTAGATAATTCGTTATGGTTTTTCTGATTTAACATAAATTTGAGCCTAAAACGTTGAGAACTATTAAGGGTGTCCCCGACAGGAGTCTCCCGCGGTACTAACTTTAAGTCTATGCGGTACCTATGTATGCGTTCAGCTTGCGCGGGAAAAGCTGTTTATTTGGTCGAAATGGATGTCAAGGGAACGTCTTTTATTATTCGCGACCTTGACGAGGTAGAAGGACCAGGGCAGGTTGTACTTTGTGAGGTTCATGTCGGACGTCTGAAAGCTCCTAAAGGCTGGCAACTGATAGACGAACGTAATAGAGGGAATTTGGTTCAATTTCCTGAAGATCGAGAAAATCGTCCGAAACGGCGCAAAAGGGGAGTGCTTTCGGGATTTAAGCGGGAAAGTTCTGATGAAGTAGTTAGACCTATTGGCGAGGCGCGGCATCCTTTGGAAATTGAAGACTCGATTCATACTCCTTCACCTGAAAAAACACCCTTACTAGCTCGTGCTTTCACGGGTTTAAGCAAGCATCCGTCCCTACCTCAAAGTGAGCCTGTTAAAGGAAATAATGAAACAGATCAACAAGACATGTTCGATGAAGAAGATTGGGACCAAAGAGAAGCTTTAGAGGTTGAGGAAGAACGTCAAGACGGTGATCAAATGGATTTTGATTCCATTGATTTGGAACCGATTGCTTAATTTTTAACGCCACAAACCCTTAACCCATTGGTAGGTTGAAGCCGGTTATTTATTTTCTGCGAGACTTATGGAGGAACAGTGGCTGAACTTACTGAAGCTGAAATCAGGGATTTAGCAAGAAAACTTGTTGAAGACGTCCCACCAGACAAGGTAGATCAGTTCGAATTTCGTGGTGCCCAGTTCGACAGCGGACTGGCTTTCGTGCAGTTTCCAGAAGGTCTCGGAGGTCTTGGTCTTACAAGCCGCAAACTGCAGACCGTTGTTGATGCGGAACTACGCAGTGCCGGAGTGCCTTATCATGATTTAGCCATTAACCCTATTGGCATCGGGATGGGTGCACCAGTTGTACTCACGTATGCCTCTGATGAACAGAAGGAAAGGTTGTTGCGTCCCATGTTCACCGGTGAGGAAATCTGGTGCCAGCTTTTCAGCGAACCAGGAGCCGGATCCGATGTGGCTGGACTGTCTTCTCGTGCTGTTCTAGATGGTGACGAATGGATAGTAAATGGACAAAAAGTTTGGACAACACTTGCTCATGTTTCCAAATGGGGGATGCTCGTAGCAAGAACAGATCCTGATCAACCTAAACACAAAGGCATGACTTATTTTCTCCTCGACATGGAATCACCTGGAGTAGAGGTCAGACCATTACATCAGATCACAGGAGAGGCCGAGTTCAACGAAGTTTTCTTTAACGATGTTCGTATACCCAAAGACAGGGTTTTCGGAGATGTAGGTGCAGGATGGAGTGCAGCTGTCACCACGCTTATGAACGAACGTGTAGCACTCGGTGGAGGTGTGCCCAAAAAAGGAGTAGGTCCGATTCGTGACCTCATGCAAATCTGGGAAGAGGAAAAAGAAACACTTGACCCAGTAATCAGATCAGTTTTACGTGACAAGGTAAGCAGATTATGGATGGAAGCTGAAGCTTTGCGACTCACCAATTGGAGAGCACGGGAGGGCAGCAAATCAGGAAATCCAGGTCCAGAAGGTTCGGTTGGAAAACTGATGTCAGCGGAAATGAACCAGAGAATATATGAGACATGTATGGAAATAGTTGGAGCTGAAGGCCTTCTCTACGAAGCCGGTTACGACCGTAAAAGACCTGAAAATTTGCGAACTGAAGGTGTGCATCCCAGATACTTATTTTTGAGATCTCGTGCCAACACCATAGAAGGCGGCACATCTGAGATTATGAGAAATATTCTCGGGGAAAGAGTTCTGGGACTCCCCGGTGATGTGAGAGTTGACAAAGATGTCGCCTGGGTGGACGTGCCGAGAAATTAGAAAACAGTCAGGAACGGTGCCAGGTAGTTCCTTGAGCTGAATCTTCGAGAATTATGTCACTTTCAAATAATGAATCGCGTATCTCGTCAGCTCTTGCATAATCTCCACTTTCGCGAGCCTGATTACGTTCAACTATCAGTCCTTCGATCTCGCTCCCATCTAACTCTGATTCCTTTGAACCTGATGGTCGCTGATCGCGACCGATTTTCAACCCGAGAACATCCACGAGAGTTTCAACAGCACATCCGAGACTCGCAGCTTGACCAGAGTCGCTTTCGTCCAGGTGGCGGTTAGCTTCACGAACAGCGTCAAAAATTACAGCGGTGGCTGCAGGAGTGCCAAGATCGTCATCCATTGCTTCATTGAACTTTGTGAGAACAGTCCTGTCAGGTTCAGAATCTCCCAGATTTGCTGATCTGAAACGGTCAGCGAAAGCATCGAGGCGGTCGAGAGCTGAAACAGCACCGTCAAGAGCATCTGCTCCTATCTCCATGGTGTGCCGGTAATGGGTTTGAAGAACCAGAAGTCTGAGGGCACGTGGATCCCAGTGGTCCAGCATTGCTTCAAGAGTCGTGAAATTTCCCAGAGATTTGGACATTTTCTCGCCGTCAACCTGAACCATTCCGTTGTGAATCCAATATTTCGCAAATTCGCGCCCGCAACCCAGAGCTTCAGCTCTTTCGTTCTCATGATGAGGGAAAATCAGGTCATCGCCTCCACCGTGGATGTCAAAACCGTCACCCAAAAGGTCTAAAGACATGGCGACACATTCAATATGCCATCCCGGACGTCCCGGACCCCAGGGAGAATCCCAGGTTGGCTCACCGGGTTTGGCGGCTTTCCAAAGTGCGAAATCAAGAGGGTCGTCTTTGCCTTCGTCAACGTCGACTCGTGCACCGGCACCTTCTCTAAGGTCATCAACAGTCCGGTTAACCAAAGCACCGTATTCGGCTAGTTTGTCGACATCAAAATAGACACCGTCATCTGTGGTGTAAGCCATTTCACGGTCGATCAGATCAGCGATCACTGAAACCATATGGTCCACGAATTCGGTGGCACGGGGTCGCAGGTCAGGGTGGGCTATGTTCAAACGGTCCATTTCAGCAATGAAAATTTCTTCGAACCGTGCAGCCAGATCAGGTTCAGATGTTTCCTCTTGGGCTGCTCGTGCGATTATTTTGTCGTCAATGTCGGTGATGTTGGAAACAGCTTTAACTTCATACCCTGACCATTTCAGATATCTGACGAGAATATCGAAAGCCATGGTTGAGCGGGCGTGACCCAGGTGTGGGGCGTCGTAGACGGTGGGGCCGCACCAGTAAACCGAGACTTTTCCAGGGTCGCGGGGGGAGAAGTCGGTTTTTTCGCCTGTGAGACTGTCAGTAAATTTCAGCACAATAAAATGATACGCGAAAAGAGATGTCAGTGATTGCCAGAAACGAATTCAGACCCAAAAATTTAGACAGAGCTCAGGTCGATACCAAGGATTGCCGCTGCTTGGGTTAAAGCTGTTTTGGCGTGAGAGTCATTTCCTTCACCTTCAATTGTTCTTTTAGCGAAGTCGTCGATAAGTTGACACGCTTTGGGAAGATTCAGGTCGTCATCAATTGCCTCTCTGACTTCTGTTAAAAGGTTTTCAGAGTCAGGTCCGTGAGAACAGGATGTTGCTTCAAGCATTCTTTTCAACATTGCTTCACCTTTGTCAATATCACCATCAAACCATTCGAAACCTGCACGGTAATGATGTGATAACAGCGCCAACCTGATTGCCCTGGGGTCATGTTCGGCTTTGAGGTCGCGAACGAAAACGAGGTTTCCTAAAGATTTAGACATTTTCTCTCCCTCATATGCGACCATCCCCACGTGCATCCAATGGTGTGCAAAAGGACTGTTGTTTGCGGTGACGCTTTGAGCTGTTTCGCATTCGTGATGGGGGAAGATCAGGTCGTCGCCACCTCCGTGAAGGTCGATTGTCGGGCCGAGTTCAGACATGGCCATCGCTGAGCATTCGATGTGCCATCCGGGTCGTCCGGGGCCGAACGGTGAATCCCAAGAAGGTTCACCTTCTTCTGATTTTTGCCACAAAATGAAATCAAGGGGATTGCGGAGTCGTTGATCTTCGGTGTTGGCGCCGCGTTCGTTGGCGAAAGAGATCATTGTTGGTTCGTCGTAACCTGAAATTTTCCCAAAATCAGAGAAGGTTGACACATCGAAAAAAGTTGTTCCATCAACGGTGTAGGTGTGTCCCTTCTCAGCAAGCTGGCTTATGAGTGAAACAATTTCGTCGATTGAACCTGTGACAGTGGGTTCAGCAGCAGCGGGACGCAACCCTAATGCATCAATGTCTTCTTTGAATTGTGCAGTTTCGGACAAACCCAACTCTAAGTAGTCAACGCCGATTTCTTTAGCTTTGGCGAGTATCGAGTCGTCCACGTCGGTGACATTGCGAACCATTTTCACTTCATGACCGAGGTCTTCAAGACGGCGTATCAGCACATCGAAACAAAGGTAGGTGAATGCGTGACCGAGATGAGTCGCATCGTAGGGGGTTATCCCACATACGTACATTGAAACAGTGGGACCGGGTTCGAAAGGAACGATTTCACGTCGGCTCGTGTCGTAGAGACGCATACTCATTGAATTGACCGTAGCTTCCTGATCATCATTTTTCAGAGTCCGCTCAGTCTCTTTCGAAAGGAACTGAATGTTCCCAGTCGGCTAACAATGTCCGTATAGCAGCTACGACTAGCAGAGGCTGGTCGAGCATCATGTGATGGCCCGCTAAAGGGATCTCCACGATAGGTGCCACACGACCCAGTTGTTCGTACATGTAAGCTCCGATGCCTGGTGTCACAAGCCCGTTTTCAGCTCTAAACAAGGCAATACGGCAGGTGACTTGCCGAAGAAGCTCGTCAGCAGTAGAACGGCGTTGCTCTTGGAAGACAGCCGGGTCAAATTTCCATGTCACACCGCCTTCAACCTCGGTTAATGACATGCGAGCAATATGGCGCATAAGGAAAGGTTCAGTGTTTTCTTGTTCGGGTACCGGACGGAATCTTGCCATAGCGGTTGGAAAATCGGCGTGAATTTTAGGGTTGGCGAACTGGCTTCTGCGTTTAACCTGCATCTCAGGGTCAGGTGCTGTCACAGCAGAATCCAGGATTATCGCACCCGCTAGCTTGTCAGGGTGGTTCGCGGCGGTAGCTAACGTCACGTAACCGCCCATTGAATGGCCGATGATGATAGGTGGACCTTCCATTTCGGCGTCAGCGGCCACAGTTGCGACTTCATCGCACCATTGGTTCAACGAATACGATTCACGTCTTCCGCTGTCACCGTGACCTGAAAGGTCAAGAGCGGCAACACGGTAGATTTTCGCGAACTGGGAAGCCACGTGAGTCCACCAGTGTGCATGAGCGGCACCGCCGTGGACGAAAACAAGACCCGGCCGTCCGGCTTCACCCCAAGTCAAATAGTGGATGTCGACTCCTTCGACATTGACCATGTGGTCCTCATAGGGGACGTCCATGGCTTTGCGGTACCAGGCTGGTGCTTCGTTAATTTCAGTTTCTTTTTTCATAAGCGCCCTCGGCAGGAATTGAACCTGCGGCCTACCGCTTAGGAGGCGGTCGCTCTATCCAACTG